>Ga0307492_10000024_pt1 | contig 102192 bp, 94 predicted proteins | sample SI3LmetaG_FD_202365 | JGI IMG/M metagenome (GOLD analysis project Ga0307492, IMG submission 202365) | Sea-ice brine microbial communities from Beaufort Sea near Barrow, Alaska, United States - SI3L | ecosystem: Environmental > Aquatic > Marine > Coastal | place: USA: Alaska | collected 2017-05-06 | reverse complement strand
GTTCTATAGCCTTAGACTAGGTAGTCGGAAACTAGTAGGATGGGAGCGGAATACGAGGGGCTAGGCTACAAAGTAGTGTATTTGTGAAATTTGAGAGCATGGACGCTATTAATATCGGATGGAAAGAAGAACCAATCCCGGTAAAATAAGGTTTTTGGTTATAGCAAAAAGCTCAATTCTGAACTAAAAGCACAAACACAAGTTGGATTGGAGATTAATTACATTCCGAATGATGTTGGAAATAAATGGTTGGATGGATCAGAAATTATATCGTAAATGTTACAAAGCTTGATGAGCTCCCTAAACCCTAAACCGATTTTATCCTATGCCCGAAAATAATGAAAACCTCGAAGCCAAAATAGTTTTACTAGTAATTAGCAACTTGATTACAAACTAGCTAGTATTGTAAAATAAGCCTGACCCCCGTATTTTTTGTTTTGGGCAAAGACTCTCCAAGTGATTGACTTAGATATTTTGCAGCTAGAGCCTAGAACCTCAAACCCCGAAAAAAGCAAAGGTTGATTTGGAAGTGTTTTTGTAAGGTCACAAGCGTTAAGGTTAGTTAAGAATAGGGAAAATAGCTTGTTTATTGTTAAATGAGTCTGACCCCATTGGTTTACTAGCAGCTAGCGTAAAAATGAAAGAGTCAGAATTTAATTTGAGAATAGTTTTTTAAATTAATAGGCGTTAATGCCGGTTAAATTGGAATGGTGGTCTTGTTTATTGTAAAATAAGCCTGACCCCGTATTTTTTTTGATTTATAAGAAACCAATTACTCTGACCCTGTTGATTCCAAGTGATTGACTTAGATATTTTGTAGCTAGAGCCTAGAATTTCGAATCCAAGTTGATTTTGGAAGTGCTTTTTAAAGCCACGAGCGTTAAGATTAGTTAAGAATAGGTCAAAATAGCTTGTTTATTGTTAAATGAGCCTGATTCGTATGTTTTGGCAACTTTAATCCTAAAAGAGAATAGACTTGAACGTAATAGCAATCATACCAGCAAGAGGAGGTTCTAAAGGAATTCCTCGCAAAAATCTTAGACCTGTTGCTGGTAAGCCTATGTTATTTTATAGTGTTGCTGCCTGTTTAAATTCACCATGTATTGATAAAGTTATTGTCACTACTGATGATGAGGAAATAGCTTTATTTGCAGAACGTTTTGGCGCAGATGTCATTATGAGAAAGCCATCTTTGGCAGATGATATAACACCTCTCGATCCGGTAATTTACAATGCACTATTAGAAGTAGAACGTTTACATGAAAAAACTTTTGATATTATAGTTACAGTGCAGCCAACTTCTCCATTAATCCAAGCTTGTGATATTGATAAGGTTGTCGATAAATTTATTCAAGAGGATTTTGATACCGTACAAACAGTTGTCGATGATAGGCATCTTTGTTGGACTATACAGAATAATAAAGCGGTTCCTTTGTATGAAAAGAGAGTTAACAGACAATCGTTACCACCAAATTACAGAGAAACAGGGGCTGTTATCGCTTGTACCCGTACTCAAATAGGTAAAGGTAGTCGAATAGGAGATAGTGTAGGTTTAGTGGTAGTCCCGCAGACACGTAGTTTTGATATCGATAATTTTTCCGATTTATATTTGTGTGAAGCGATGCTTAACCGGAAGAAAATTGTCTTTACTGTTATAGGTTATGCCAAAGTAGGCTTGGGTCATGCCTTTCGGGCTGTAATGCTAGCTCACGAGTTAGTTAATTTTGATTTAGTTTTTATTTGCGAAAAGAAAAATGATTTAGCTATCGATTATATCAAGTCAAACAACTATCCTGTGTTTGTCTGTGCAGATAATGATTTAGCGAATGCTGTTATCGAACACACTCCTGATCTTGTTATAAATGATATTTTGGATACAGATATACAGTATATAGATAACTTAAAAGAGCACAATATTACAGTTGTTAATTTTGAAGATCTCGGTCCTGGGCATTTGAATGCTGATTTAGTTGTTAATGCTCTCTATCCTGATAAAACTGCTGCAAAAAATGTTTTAACTGGAGAAATGTATTTTTGCGTAAGAGATGAGTTCTTGTATATTGAGAAAACGATTAGATCAACAAGTGTCCAACAAGTTCTTCTAACGTTTGGTGGCGTTGATGAAGGTGACTTAACGACGAAAGTACTATCTTCAATAGCTAATTTATGTATGGAAAGAGATATTTCTATAATGATTGTTCTGGGCCCAGGTTTTCAAAATAGAGATAGTTTGGAGCGATATTTGACTAAAACAAAAGGGCTCAAAGTTGATGTGCATTACCAAACAAAGCGCATATCTGATTTAATGAAATCTGCTGACGTTGCAATTACCTCTGGTGGCAGAACTGTCTTGGAATTGGCTACACTCGAGGTTCCTACAATCGTAATATGTCAAAATCAGCGAGAAACAACTCACACATTTGCATCAAAACAGAATGGTGTGCTTAATTTAGGTTATCGTGGCGATGTGTCAGAAAATGATATATTGTCGGCGTTTGATAAAGTTATTTCAGATGATAGATTACTAACCGAAATGTCGAAGAATATGGCGGCACTTGACCTTACTCTTGGAAAACAGCGAGTAATTAATGAAATTGTATCACTTGTTAAATAAATTGGAATTAATATTATGAAACCAACGTTTAAAATTAATGACTTTACTGTCGGTGATTGTTTAAATCCCTACATTATTGCTGAAATTGGTGTTAACCATGAAGGTGACATGACGCTAGCAAAAAGATTGATCGAAGAAGCTGCCGAAGGTGGCGCTCATGCCGCAAAATTTCAATCATATAAAGCAGGATTGATTGCATCAAAGAATAGTCCCGCTTATTGGGACCAAACTAAAGAGCCAACTGATAGTCAATTCAAGTTGTTTCAAAAGTATGATAATTTTGGCCCTGATGAATACGTAGAATTAGCTGAACATTGTAAAAAGAACAACATCGATTTTATGTCGACACCTTTTGATTTAGATGCCGTTGATTTTTTAGAACCGTTGATGGCTGCATTCAAGGTAGCGTCGGCAGATATTACTAACGTACCCCTTATTAGAAAGTGTGCGGCGACCGGAAAACCGCTAATAATATCGACTGGTGCCGCAACAATACCTGAAATTGAATTTGCAGTTGCTACCGCTCACGAAGCTGGAGCTACCGAAATTAGCTTACTCCATTGTGTGTTAAATTACCCAACTCCAGAAGAAAATGCTCAGCTTGGAATGATTGCTACATTAAAGCGTATTTTTCCAGACTTTGTTATTGGATATTCTGATCATGTTGCCCCTGATGAAACGATTAGTGCGTTAGAAGCCGCCATGTTACTTGGTTCTTGTATTTTGGAGAAACATTTTACGCATGATAAATCATTACCAGGTAACGATCATTATCATGCTATGAATAATGCTGACCTCAAAGCTTTCATTGGAAAACAACAAACGTACAAAAAACTTATTTCAGGCGGGACAAAAGATCTTTCAAAAGAGTCCTCTGCACGATTAAATGCTAGAAGAAGTATTGTTGCTAATGGTGATATTAAAAAAGGTGAGGTGATTAAAGAAGAACGATTAATTACCAAACGTCCGGCACACGGAATAAGCCCCATCCATTGGGACGAAATCATAGGCAAGGTGGCCACAAAAGATATCGCAGATGATACTCTTTTAACATGGGACGCTCTTTAATGGAAATTAATTCAAAACCGTACTACGTCCTATTAACGGGTTCTAAGAATAATGCGGGTGATTACCTTATAAAATATAGAGCAAAGGAATTGTTATCAAGTGTTCGAAGCGATCGAGAATTTATCGATATTGATGCTTGGAAGCCATTCGATTCGGAAACTTTAGCATTAGTTAACAAATCAAAAGCATTAATATTAATGGGGGGACCTGCATTACAAAAGAATATGTATCCTGGGATTTATCCATTGTGTGAGAATCTTGATGAGATCAAAGTGCCAATTATAACAATGGGAATAGGATGGAAGTCGCTTGACGGTGCTTGGAAGCTTTCAAGAAATTACCCATTAAATAAATCAACACGAGAGTTATTAGCGAGAATTGAAAGTTCTGGATTCAAATCAAGTATTAGAGATTATCACACGTTAAATAGCCTTCAACATATTGGACTCAGAAACTTTGTCATGACAGGATGCCCTGCTTTTAATGATTTAGAACATTTGAAAGACCCTAAACTTGATCGAAATGATATCAAAAAAATTGGTTTCTCTTTGGGCGTATCTTTTCTCGAGTCGTCGGAAATGCTAGAACAGATGCGTTCGACTATCTTGGGGCTTCGGCGTGACTATTCTAACGCGAAACTTGAAGTGATTTTTCATCATTCACTAAAGGAGGATTTCCTTAAAACGCACAATGCAACTAATAAACATTTAGTAGGGCACCGAGCGTTCGTTGATTGGCTCGAAGAGAAAGGAATTGGTTATGTGGATATTTCCGGCAGTGCTGATAATTTAGTTAATTATTATTCCAATGTGGATTTACATGTAGGTTACAGAGTGCACGCTCACATTTTTATGACTAGCATAGGTAAAAGGTCATTACTAATCGCAGAAGATGGTAGAGGGAAAGCTGTAAAATTGGTAATGAATGGACTGGTTATGGATGGTGTAGATGGTATATCAAAAAGTATTTTTGCCAAAGTTTTCCGTAAGCTAAATTGGAAAAGTGGGTATGCTGTAAGTCGACTAACCAGTCAGGAGATCTTAAATCAGCTAGCCTACGAGGTTGATAATTCATACCCTAGAATTAGAAAGTCTCAGATACTCTTAAAAGACAATTTTGAGACAATGAAAGAATTCGTTTTACAGTTACCGTAGATTATTAATTGTTTATTCTAATTCGTAATAGGTTGATTTTAGGAATTGCGTAGATTCAACTAGGAATTTTGTATGTTAAGAAAGCTAGTCAGACGATTAAGGTTTTTGCACTTAAAGAATAAGTATTCTAAAACAAATTCGCTTAGTCGAAATTTTACTATTGGAAAAGGAGTTAAACTTACAAACTCTTCACTGGGCTACCATTCAAGAATTGCCGAGCAAGCCTCCATTCACTTTAGCTGCATCGGTGCCTATAGCGCTATTGGAAGATATACAAAAATTACCCATACTTCAGTTGGGAAGTTTTGTGCGGTATCTTGGGATACGACAATTAATGCGGTAAGTCATCCGCATAATAATCTTTCGATAAGTGCATTTCCATATGTTCCTTATGTAGGTAACTTTGTAGATAAGCGTAAGCAACATGTTCAGAGAGTGATAATACAGAACGATGTTTGGATTGGTGCCAACTGCGTAATAATGCCTGGGCTTACAATTGGAAACGGTGCAATAGTTGGAGCAGGAGCGGTAGTCACACATGATGTCCCAGATTATGCGATAGTTGCCGGAGTTCCTGCAAGAATCATAAAATATAGATTTGATGACCATGTTATTGAAAAGTTACAAGCACTAAAATGGTGGGATCTAGACCCGAATGTCATAAAACAACACATAAGTATATGGCAAAATGAAGTTACTTCTGACACCATTCAAAGTATTAGTGAATTATGCAAATAGTTAAGAATTCCCTAATATATCTGACAGCAAGTATACTTAATAAATCAATACCTCTTTTACTTCTTCCAATTTTCACCAAGTATTTATCTCCGTCAGAATTTGGCCTGTTGTCAATATTCCAGCTCCTTTTAACTTTTTATTCCGCACTAGTAGGTATGGCTATACATACCAATATATCAAAGAATTTTTTTAAATATGATCGAGCTTCAATGGCCAAACTTATCGGAAATATTATATTCATTTTATGTTTTGCAGCACTAAGCGTGTCTGTAGTCACTCTGTTTATAATCTACTCTGGCAATACGTTTTTTTCGATGCCTGTCTACTGGATACAAATAATGCCGATGCTGAGCTTATTGCTAATGATCAATACGCTGAATCTAACAGTTCTTAGAAATGAAGGGAACGCAAAATTATTCGGAATTTTCGAAATTTCTAATACGCTTGTTAATACAATTACTGCGATAGCGATGTTACTTATATATAATATGGGATGGGAATCTCAAGTTATTGGTATCACATTTTCTTATCTTGTATTTTTCGCAATAAGCCTTAGTCATATGTATAGAAGAAAATACCTGTTATTTAAATTCGATTTGAATGAAATAAAATCGATTTTAAAGTTGTCACTACCATTAATTCCCCACGTGATGGGCGGTACGATCATAGCTCTAAGCGATAGGATCTTTATAGAACAAATGGTAGGTTTATCTGAAGTCGGAATATACAGCGTCGGATATATGTTTGGAATGATTGTTATGCTATTTACTGATGCTTTTGTTAAAGCATGGACACCTTGGTTTTTCAAAAGCATAGTTGAACCGACTGAAGCTATGAAGAAGAAAATTGTGCGATACAGTTACTACTATATCTTTTTTATCTTCATACTAGCCGTAGTAATATCTCAGATCGCAGAAAATATATTACCGTTTTTCGTAAATGAAAAATACTATTCTGCAAAAAAATTCATAATTTGGATATCTTTAGGCTATGCTATCCAAGGTATTTATAAAATTTTTCTTCCTTATCTAATTCATCTGAATAAGACGTCATTCTTAGCGACCAGCACAGTCTTAGCTGCAATTGTCAATTTAGTCTTAAATTACTTTTTAATTCGGGAATATGGATCAATGGGAGCAGCATATGCCACAATTATTGCATTTGCATTTAGTGCAACTTTATTATTTTGGTATCAGAATAGAGGTTATCCTATGCCTTGGTTTAATTTTCAGGCATCAGTAAAATAGCGATCTTTGAGACTGATAAAATTAGGTTGTTTGTCAATAATATTTATTCACGTCAAAGAATTAAAAATATGTTTCTGTTATTTTTCCAAATTTGTTGGGAACAATTGTTTTCTTGGAAGTTGCTTTTGCCAAGTCGATTTCATAAACTAGATGTGTTAAATTAAGTAAATTCTTAATATGTTATTTATTTGGATCAGTTAGTTAAATAGAGTCTTAGCTATCCATGTTAAATATTCTGCGAAAACTTCAATCGTCTTATTTGATATGAATAGAACAGGTATCCCATACAAATAACTCTTGATAATTCACTTTTATTTGAGACGGTTCGATTCAGAAGATTGAGACGAAGTTCCAATATAATTGTGAGTCCGGCGGTAAATAGGCCTTAGACTTGGTTTGATAAGTTTGTCGAAATGATAGGTGTTATTGTAGTTTTCGGAATGAATGAAATAAATATTTATGAGAAAGTTAGTGTTAGAAGGTAGTTGAATGGTTTTTGTAAGTAGGGTTTGTTTCGATAATACTTAAATTAAAAATTTGGCTCTGTGACAATAGCCTGCTCATGTTCGTCCCGAATATTCAAAATTCTTGTGCTAAGTATTTTAATGTTAGAAATATATATCCATCTATCCATATTAAGGAAGCTAGGTTTCTCTTAAATAGAATACTTACGCAATATTTGGATGAGAGTTTGATGTGTATTTTGCACTCGGGCCAATTGTCAGTTATTAGATTGCGTCTTCAATAATTTAAAATGAAAAGTGTCGATATGTCAGTTACTGTAAAGGATATTTGCGAATTTATTTGGTGGTTAGAAAATAAATACGCGCTGCTCACATTAGAGTCTGATGATGTTAAATTCTGGCAAATAGCTAGAATGAAGGTTTATTATTCCATCGCTGAGAAAGTTGGGGTTTTAGAGCAGCCTCATAAGGAAATAGATGATTATGGGCGATTCTTATCAATCTTAAATTATGTAAAAAACTCAATAGCAAGTATCCTGTTCTTTCGCAAGAGAATAGATGCTCTATTGGTGGAACATCCAAGAGGCGTAAATATTGGTGAAGATAAGATTGTAGACATATATACTTATTACGTAGCCAGAGATCTCCGATTAGATGGAACAAAATGCGTGAGTTTGGAGCCCTCTTATCTAGGTAAACACATTAAGAGTCCTAATGAATACTCAGTAGCTATGGATGGCTTCAGTATTGTCGCAAGAATTTTTGAGAAATTTTATAAAGTACAAAATAAAAAATTAATAAGTCAAACGTCAACCATATTAAAACAAGAATTGTTTACTAAATTCGGCATACAACTCAATCTATATAACCTTTTGGTTTCCGAGACCAAAACTTATAAAGCGAAATATAGAGTAGCAAAGTGGATTTTTGCGAAGTTAAAATTAAGAACACTGTACGTTGTTGTTAGTTATGGTTACTTTCATTTTGTTAAGGCAGCAAATGACCTCGGAGTTGATGTGGTTGAGCTTCAACATGGTACGTTTAGTAAATATCATCTTGGATATAGTTACCCCGAGGGTTTAAAAGATACTAGCTATTTTCCTGATTATTTACACGTTTGGAGTGATTATTGGAAAAAGACGAATGTACTTCCAATTAAAAGTGAAAACGTGATAACTACTGGGTTCGTATATGGCAAAGAGAAGTTTGAAAAATATAGGATGTTGCCGAAGAAAAAGCAATTAACTATATTGTCGCAAGGTGTTATTGGAAAACGGCTATCCTCAAGGCTTGGTTCTATAATAGAAAAATTTCCAGAGTATGATATCTATTTTAAATTACATCCTGGAGAATATGGACGATGGGAGAACTATCCGTTACTAAAAGAAATGGAAATATTAAAAAAAGTGTTTGTTGTTGAAGATACCGATTTATATAAATTGCTAGCAGAATCCGAATTTCAAATTGGTGTCTTTTCAACAGCTCTTTTTGAAGGATTGGATCTTGGCTGTAAAACAATTTTGATTGATTTGCCAGGTATCGAGTATATGGATGAGTTAATACAGTCAGGTGAAGTATATGCGATATATTAGCTTACTTCTGCTTGTGAAAGACTCATTGCGTATTGATGATGACTGATAGTCGCATTAAAATCGGACCGTTGAGCCTGTTATATTTTGGTACTTTATTATTTATTGTGATGTCATTTACCAACAATCCAGTTACAGCTCTAAATATTTATGTGATTAACCTGCTATTTCTTTCTGTAGTTGTTGGATATTTATTTTTTCTTGATGGGCCTCATCTAAAACTTAATTTTTCTATAAGCTTTGCGGTTATAGTTTGTACAATCTTTTTATTAACAATGCCTGTTTATCAGACTCACGTCTACACGTTAATTATTTTTCTAAAAATTGTAGTATTAATTCTATTTTTTAGACGAGTAAGTATTCCTCAAAAGGAAATGCTTAATTTTATTAATTTTTCTTTTGCCTGTTATTTATTGTTGTCAATTTTGTTTTGGATTTTTAGTTCAGATGATGCATCTAATGGACGTCTACAAAACGAGGAGTTTACAGTCCATATTTTTGGTTTTAGTTATCAAGTCCTTCATGGTATCAAAGGTAGTCCTGCGCATGTTGATACATACAGCGCAGTAGTTTTGATCATCAACTTGACAATCAATTCGATGCAAAAGTACCGGAAAATAGTAATATTCCTTGCGTTGTTAGGAATTCTATTGTCTTTTCGTTTAACTCCTTTCGTGGGCTTGTTTTTGGTCTTTATTTCTAAACCGTGGCTCAATAAAAGATACTTTTTTGGGCTCTTTAACTTGCTAGGTATGCTACTATTCATCTTGTTAATATCGCTATTGACTGTGCAGCCCCAACTCATGTTAGCTGGTAAGATCTCTTTGTCTGATTTCGCATATCTTGGTACGCATGCTAGGTCTCAAATTTGGGTTATGCAAACAGATATAATGCTAACCACATACGACATTTACCAGTATATTTTTGGCGGATTTCAAGTAGATAAATTTTCAGTGCCCTTAATGCAATTTTGGGGAGCTGAAACTGGACGATTTGCTTCGAACCCACATAATAATTATTTGTTACTTTTTTTTAGAAGTCCACTTCTATTTATTTATATGATGCTCGTATTTTATTGGTGTTCATTGAAGTACCTAAATAAACGTTATTACTTGCTGTTCTCGTTTATTTTATTAGCGTGTTACACAAATTCCTCACTTATAAGTCTAGAGAACCCTGTTTATATTTATTTGTTTATTTATCTTTTGTTAGAAGTGAACGGTAGAAAGGAAAATATTTATGTAAGGAGTGAAAGGTGATTAGAAGTGTATTAACTAGATTCTTAAAGAAAACAAAAAGACCAAATTTTGAGTTCGATGCGAATGTGACAAACTCATTTCTTATTACTTTCTTCCTTAGAAGGTCTATAGAACTTCTAAGGTTTAACATTAGTAGGATAGTTGTTTTCAAGAAAGTAAGGCTATCTTTTATTGGTAGTGGTGTTGTTATAGACAGTTATCGAAATTTAACTATTGGGATGAACTCAAGGATCGAAAGCTACTGTGTTATCGGTACAATCGGCAAGAAATGTCTCGTTATAGGGAATAATAGTTCAGTTGGTGTGTTTTCAAGAATCGTTGTTTCATCAGGTTATCAAAACTTAGGCGAATATATTGTAATTGGTAATAATGTTGGCATCGGTGCGTATTCTAATATTGGTGGATCTGGTGGCGTGTCTATTGGCAACAATACAATTATTGGCCCCTACTTTAGCGCACATCCTGAGAATCACAATTTTGAGTTAATAGATACTCCAATTCGTTTACAAGGAACAACTCGTAAGCCAATAAAAATAGGAGAAGATTGTTGGTTAGGAGCAAAAGTGACAGTTTTAGCTGGAGTAACTATAGGTAAAGGGTCTATCGTTGCCGCTGGTGCCGTGGTTACAAAAGATATTCCTGAATACTCTATTGCAGTAGGAAGCCCCGCTAAGGTTATAAGGAAAAGAGTTTAAATGAAAATATTATGTGTTCACCAAGGCGCTGAATTGTATGGTTCAGATCGAAGTTTCGCTCTATCAATCAAAACATTAAGAGATAAATATCCTGCGGCTGAAATTACTGTTGTTTTGCCTTGTACTGGGGATCTTGTTCCTTTATTAGAGCCTTATATCGACCACCTGCAAATTGCAGATGTCGGCACAATGCAACGTTCTGATTTTAGAAACCCTTTATCTATAGCCAAAAAAATATTTTCGTCCGCATATAAAGCTTGGAAAAACATTAGAAAATATGACGTTGTATATATGAATACGATTGTTGTATTTTCATATATGATTGCATCAGTTTTTACCAATAAGCTCACAATAAATCATGTTCGTGAAATACCAGGCAAAAAGGAAGGACTAATTTTTTCTTTATTGTTTAGACTAAATCGCTCACATTTAATTTTTAATTCAAAATATACGCAAGATTCCTTTTCATTTTTATCTAAAGAACGTTCTTATGTCGTGTTGAATGGCGTACTTGGACCAACCGAAATTCCAATTCAGGCAAGTGAATCAACGTTTAACATATTGTTAATTGGCAGAATTAACGCTTGGAAGGGGCAAATATTAGCATTGGAAGCCATTAAATCGTTAGCCAAGAAATATCCCGTAATTCGTTTACGAATTGTAGGCGGTACTGCTGAGAGACAAGAGTTTTACATTACCGATTTAATTGATTCAATTAAAGAACACAATTTAGAATCTATTGTGAAACACTACCCATTTCAGTCTGACCCTACAGAACATTTTAGATGGTCTAACATATCACTGGTTCCATCCACAAAGCCAGAACCGTTTGGACGTGTAGCGATCGAGTCTTTGGCATTTGGTCGTCCAGTTATCGCGTCTAATCATGGTGGACTCATAGAAATAATTGATGGTGACGTTGGTGGTTACCTATTCAAAAATAATGATGCTATCGATCTGGCTTTAAAAATTTCCGCTTTAATAGATGATAAAAATTTAATGTCCGAAAAATCAAAAGAAGCATCGAAGTGTTTTAATAGCCGTTTTTCCGAGGATGTATACGTTGAGAAATTCTCAACAACGTTTGATCGAGTTTTGCAGAAAGGGTAATTAGCAGTAGGCACTGATGTTAGTTTTGCTAAGCTACGGAATAGTGTAAGTTGTAATGCTTGTATTGAAAAGCCAATGCTCCGTAAAGAATTTTATAGATAGTCAACCGCAATAGTTAGTTCTTTAACAGTATAAATGGTAGACAACAACGAATATGTATTAGTCTAAGAGCATCACTATATTAGAGCTAAAGTCTTTATTAAGGCAAAATAATGGATTAAAAAATCAGTTGTAGGGATTAAATAAAAGAGTTAACACTGTTTCATTATTCATACGAACAAATTAAATAGCAGTGTTATTATTTGGATAAATTTTTATAAGGTATTGCCAATGCGTAAAGGAATAATATTAGCCGGTGGAAGTGGAACACGACTTTACCCACTAACTAAAGTGGTAAGTAAGCAATTAATGCCTATCTATGATAAACCTATGGTTTATTATCCGCTTGCAACATTAATGCAAGCCGGCATTAAAGAAATCTTGGTTATTTCAACTCCAGAGGAAATTCATCGTTTTAAAGGTTTATTAGGGAGCGGTGATAATTTTGGAGTCGCTCTTTCATATAAGGAACAACCTAGTCCTGATGGTTTAGCGCAGGCATTTATACTCGCCGAAGAATTTTTAGCTGGTAGTTCGGCGGCGCTAGTACTTGGTGATAATATGTTTTATGGACATGATTTAACAAAATCTCTGCAAAATGCCAACGCACAAACTTCGGGTGGTACAATATTTGGTTATCATGTAGCTAATCCTAAATCTTATGGAGTGGTTGAGTTCAATGACGTTGGCACTGCTATTTCTATTGAAGAAAAACCTGTTGAGCCGAAATCAAACTATGCTGTTCCAGGTTTATATTTTTTTGATGAACGTGTAGTCGAATTTGCTAAGAACGTAAAACCTTCTCCTCGTGGTGAATTAGAAATAACGGATGTGATTGACCAATATTTACAAGCAGGTGAACTGAAAGTTGAAATTATGGGGCGAGGTACAGCATGGCTGGATACGGGAACCCATGACGATTTACTTGCCGCAGCACAGTTTATTGCTACCATCGATAAACGCCAAGGCCTTAAAGTTAATTGCCCCGAAGAAGTGGCTTTTCGTAATGGTTGGTTAAGCACTGAGAAACTGCGTGAAATAGCCGAACCATTGCGTAAGAGCGGTTACGGTGAATATTTATTAAAATTAATTGATGAGCGAGTATTTTAGTGCAAGTTATTGAAACAACCATCCCAGATGTAAAAATAATCGAACCCAAGGTGTTTGGTGATGAACGCGGGTTTTTCTTAGAAACTTTTCGTGATGACTGGTTTAGAGGAACTGTTGCAGATGTTACCTTTGTGCAAGATAACCATAGCAAATCATCTCAAGGTATTTTACGCGGTATGCATTATCAGCTCACTCAAGCGCAGGGCAAACTTGTTCGTGTGACTTCTGGTGAAGTATATGACGCTGTTATTGATATGCGTAAAACTAGCTCAAGTTTTGGGCAATGCTTTGGTACGTTTTTGTCGGCTGAAAATAAACGTCAGTTATGGGTTCCTGCGGGATTTGCTCATGGCTTTTATGTAACCTCAGAATCTGCCGAGTTTGTTTATAAATGCACAGATTATTATGCGCCGCAATTTGAGCAAAGTGTTTTATGGGACGATCCTGCCTTAGCTATTACTTGGCCTATAATCGAAGGGTCTTCGCCTCGGTTATCGGCAAAAGATGAGGTAGGGGTATTATTTAGAGATGCTAACTACTTTCTTTGAATGTTATTAAATTCCCGTGAAAGCTGGAAAATTAAATAAGAAAAAATCTTATGAATAAAATAATTTTTGTAACCGGTGGTGCTGGTTTTATTGGCTCTGCTTTAATACGTTTTTTAATAAATGAAACCGATAATATCGTGGTTAATTTTGATAAGTTAACTTATGCGGGTAATTTAGAATCACTAAAATCTATCGACTCGAACGAGCGATACCATTTTGTGCAAGGTGATATTTGTGAACGAGAGAAAGTCACCGAAACATTCGAGAAATATCAGCCTGATTTTATTATGCACCTCGCTGCTGAAAGCCATGTTGACCGTTCAATAGATGGTCCTGGTGAATTTATCGAAACTAATATCGTCGGTACATACGCATTATTGGAAGCATGCCGTAGCTATTATAATAATATTTCGGACGATAAAAAATCGACTTTTCGTTTTCATCATATTTCAACAGATGAAGTCTATGGCGATTTAGACGAAACAAGTCTGTTCACAGAAGAAACTTCCTATGAGCCAAGTTCTCCTTACTCAGCATCAAAAGCAGCTTCTGATCATTTAGTTCGTGCTTGGCATAGAACTTATCACCTTCCTGTAGTCGTTACTAATTGTTCTAACAATTATGGTCCATATCATTTTCCTGAAAAACTTATTCCTTTAATTATATTAAATGCGTTAGAAGGTAAAGCATTACCTGTTTATGGTGATGGTAAACAAGTGCGAGATTGGTTATTTGTAGAAGATCACGTACGAGCTTTATATGTTGTTCTTAGTAAAGGAAAGCTTGGCGAAACTTATAATATTGGCGGATTTAACGAGAAGCAAAATATAGAAGTTGTTCGCACTATTTGTGATCATTTGAATGAGTTGATCTTTGACAAACCTGTCGGTTTAGCTGATTTTAACGAATTAATTACTTTTGTTAAAGACCGGCCTGGGCATGATGTTCGTTACGCGATTGACGCGACAAAAATTAATAAAGAACTTGGTTGGCATCCAGAAGAAACCTTTGAGTCGGGTATTAAGAAAACTATTGAATGGTATTTAGAAAATACCGAGTGGTGCACGCATGTGCAGGATGGCAGCTATCAACGAGAACGGTTAGGACAATAAATCAGCTAATAAAGGTAGCTAATTGGTTGTCAGACTTGTGGCTTACCATAAATAAATGCTAGTCAATCAAAATTGGGATTAAAGATGAAAGTATTAATAATTGGAAAAAGTGGACAACTTGCCAATGAATTAATGGCTACAACGCCTAAAAAAGTTGATGTGTCATGTTTCGGGAGAAATGAGGTAGATATTACCAATATTATTGACATTGAATCGCTAGTTAATACATTTGAACCTGATGTGGTTATTAACGCGTCGGCATATACCGCAGTTGACATTGCCGAATCTGATAGTGAAGCCGCATATGCGATTAACGAACACGCTGTTAGAAACTTAGCGTTAGTATGTAAGAGCATTAGCTGTAAATTTCTACATGTTTCTACTGATTTTATTTTTGATGGACGCAGTAATACTGCATATGGAGTAGATGCTAAACCTAATCCAAAAAGTGTTTATGGTGCATCTAAACTTGCTGGTGAGTTAGCTATTAAGGAATACTATCCTGAAGACTCATCCATTATTCGCACCTCGTGGGTATATTCAACTTATGGGAATAACTTTGTTAAGACAATGCTCAGGTTAATGACTGAAAAAGAGGAGTTAGGTATTGTCGTGGATCAAATTGGCAGTCCTACTTATGCTAAAGGGTTGGCTGAATTTTTGTGGCAATTGGCTATATTGCCAAAAACAGATATAGTTTATCACTGGAGTGATTCAGGAGTTGCTTCATGGTATGACTTTGCAATTGCAATTCAAGAGCTAGCTTTAGATAAAGGACTGCTGAAAACTGCTATTCCTATTCGCGCTATCCCAAGCACAGATTTCCCTGCACCAGCAAAACGCCCCGCTTTTTCGGTATTTGATAAATCCAGTTCAGAAAGGATTTTAAATTTAGAAATGGTACACTGGCGTAAGCAATTATCATCGATGTTGGATGAATTGATTTGATTAGATAAGAACTGATTTTTCACAATTAATTTGAGTTTGTAATATCATTATGAAAATATCGGTAGTATGAACTGTTGCTCTTCCTGCAAGTTATGCTAGTTGGAGATTTTTCAACGAGCATAGCTGATTAATATGTTAAAAAAGAGATGTGATTATTGAATATCAGCATAATGACATTCTCATCTAGAAAGGTTTAAAAGGTTGAAATAATGAAAATAGCAATAATCGGTACTAGGGGTATCCCAAATAATTATGGTGGTTACGAGGAGTTGGCTGAATATCTTTCAGTTGGTTTAGTGGAACGAGGCCATGATGTTACAGTGTATAATAATCATTTGCATACTTACAAAGAAAAAAGCTATAGGGGGGTAAATATTCAGCGTATCTACAGTCCAGAGAATCTGATTGGTAATTCTGCAAACATAATTTACGATTACCTCTCATTAATTCATGCGATAAAAAATAAGTCAGATATAGTTTTGGAGTGTGGTTATCAAAGCTCTGCTATGGGCATACCATTTGCTCCCAGTAAACGCACTAAAATCATTACAAATATGGATGGATTGGACTGGAAGAGAAGTAAGTGGAGCCCTACTGTTCAAAAAATGACACTTTGGTTTGAAAAGCTTGGGGTAAAATTCAGTGATTCATTAATCTCAGATAACTTGGGAATTAAAGAATACTTATTTGAAAAATATGGTGCAAAATCTCATTACATTCCATATGGGGCAAATATTCCAGATAGTTACGATGAAGGACTACTAGTACCGTTTGATTTGATAAAAGATAGCTACCATATGCTGGTCGCAAGGTTGGAACCTGAAAACAACATAGAAAATGTATTGGATGGCTATCAAGCAAGCTCAGAGAAAAAGCCATTTGTTGTAGTGGGTAACCATCTGACGACTTACGGTGAACACTTGAAAAGCAAGTATGTAAACGACACAAGAATTAGATTTGTCGGAGGGGTCTATGAAAAGGAAAAGATAAATTGTTTAAGACATTATTGTTCAATCTATTTTCATGGGCACGCCGTTGGGGGAACTAATCCTTCATTGTTAGAAGCCATGGCGTGTGGTTCATTTGTAGCTTCATTTGATATAAATTTTAACAGAAATGTTCTCGGTTCAAATGCTCTTTATTTTAAGTCTTCAGAGGATGTTAAGGGGCTATTAGAAAACTATTCAGATAATCCAATAGAGGAGTTCATCAAGAAAAACTTGGACAAAATTGCGACTGAATACACTTGGGATAGAGTCGTTGATTTACATGAAAGTCTGTTTCTATCTGTGCTAAATAGTAACAATTAGGAACGTTGTTTACTTCGGATGTAAACACAAATATATAGTTGATAATTACTATGGAATATTGAAAGATGAGGAAGAAATTACTGCCAACATTTGGCAGCTAGTTTCCGAATATTTATTAAGGGCTCACAACATATCAAATGGTAGTCCTAACAGTCGAGGTAATTGTTAAATAATGATGTCAGTAGCAATAACAGGTGGTAGTGGGTTTGTAGGTTCAAAACTAATAGCTGAGCTAAACAAGTTGGAGGCGAAAGGGATTGCGCTTACCCGCCAGAAACTGTCCTTACCGAAGCGCTTTAAAAATATTATCATACCCGACATAAGCTCTACAACAGATTATGGGGACTGTTTGAAAAATGTGGAATGTATAGTCCATGCAGCTGCGAGGGTTCATGTTTTACGCGACGATTCTGCTGACCCATTAACGGAGTTTAGAGAAGTTAACACCTTCGGTACCTTAAACTTGGCCCGTCAAGCGGTTGCTGCCGGAGTAAAACGTTTTATTTTTGTTAGTTCTGTTAAAGTAAACGGTGAGTGTACTGTCGGAAATCAGTACTTTTCTGCTGATGACACACCTCAACCACAGGATCCTTATGGTGTATCGAAACTAGAAGCTGAAAATGGGTTAACAAAAATTGCGGAAGAAACTGGATTAGAAGTTGTAATCATTCGACCAACATTAGTATATGGCCCTGGAGTAAAGGCAAATTTTGAGTCAATGATGAAGTGGCTAGTTCGCGGAATTCCGTTGCCTTTAGGCGCTGTTAATAATGCCCGGAGTTTGGTTGCCCTTGATAACCTAGTTTCATTAATGCTCGTATGTATTGACCATCCAAGAGCTCAGGGAGAGATTTTTATGGTTTCTGATGATGATGATTTGTCAACAACTAAGCTTTTAAGACTATTGGCGCAAGCTTTAAATGCGCCCAAAAGACTGGTGCCAGTATCTGGAAAGCTTATTGAATTTGCTGCTTCCTTAATTGGTAGAAAAGATTTGGGTATTAAATTATGTTCTTCTTTACGAGTGGATATATCAAAAACTAAGAGCCTTTTAAAATGGTCTCCGCCGTTAAGCGTCAATGATGCTCTACAACAAACCGCGAAACATTATTTAGAGGCTAAAAAAAAATGAAGTCAATGCTTTACTTTTTCGGATGCAAATAGAAATGACTAATATTAATTTGATAGTAGTTGCTCATCCTGATGATGAAATATTAGGTTTTGGTGCCGCGGGGGCGAAACTTGCGAAACAAGGGGAAATCGTTCAACCTGTCATTCTATGTGGAAACGTTGACGTTCGCCAAAAAAGGCCAACAGACGATGAACTCTTTGAAGACATGCTTAGAGCGAATGGCAAAGTTGGATTTGAAACTCCAGTTTTGGGGTGCTTCCCAAATATTCGAATGAATAATGTTGATCATTTGGATATTGTCCAGTTTATAGAAAAACAAATATTACAATTTAAACCGCAAAGAATATTCACTCACCACCCTTCCGATCTTAACGATGATCATTGCCAAATTTCTCGTGCATGTATGGCTGCTAGCCGATATTACCAACGCCGAGATGATATTCCACCATTAGAATCTTTACATTTTATGGAAATACAGTCTGCGACTGATTGGGCCTATGAAACAGACCGTGATGGGTTTAGACCAAATAGTTTTGTAGAAGTCGAAGAGGAAATTGAGATCAAACTAGAAGCTCTAGCTTGCTATCGAAACGTGATGCGTGCTTTTCCTCATCCTAGAAGTATAGAAGCAATAAAAGGGTTAGCTGCTTATCGAGGCGGACAGAGTGGACAGAAGTATTCGGAAGCTTTTCAAACTATTTTTCGAAGAGAGTTATAGTGTATAAACTTTTTGGAAAACTATTTTTAGATTTGATCGTGATATTTGTTGCTGTGATTAGTTTAAGTCCCCTAATGATTTTAGTCGGAATTTTAATTAAAATTATTGATCCAGGACCCGTATTTTTTATGCAAGAGCGAATTGGTCGGTACGGTAATAAATTTTGGTTTTATAAATTTAGAAGTATGCCAGTCAATACTGGTGATATTGCTTCTGATAAAGTTGGTGAAATAAAATTAACATGGATTGGTAAATTCATTCGCAGAACTAACTTAGACGAGTTGCCACAATTGTTAAATATTCTTAAAGGCGATATGAGTGTTGTTGGACCTAGACCATCAATACCGAATCAACTAGAGTTGATTCAGATACGTACAAAAAATAAATCTATCGAATGCAAACCTGGCTTAACGGGTTTGGCACAGATCAAATCGTTCGATGGGATGTCAGTACAAAAAAAAGCCGAGTTTGATGCAGAATATGTAAAAAACATTTCAATATGGAATGATATTAAAATAATTTTTGGAACATTCATTTATCTTCTAAAACCCCCGCCAGTTTATTAGCCATTAGTTAGTAGGAAATTTTATGAAATTTGGTTTTGTTACCTGTGTACAACTTGGAAAATCTTGTATAGATGCCATATACCAAGTCGGTGGGAAATTGGATTTAATTATTACGCTCACGGATAGCCAAGCAACTGAGAAATCCGGTAGAGTTTATCTTGATGAATTTTGTGAGAAGAATAATGTACCATTGCTTAAGTCGACACATATTAATAATTCTGATTGTATTGAAGCGATAAGAGAATATGAATTGGATTGGTTATTCATAATAGGTTGGTCACAAATAGCAAACTCTGAAGTTTTAGCGGCTCCTAAAAAAGGCGTATTGGGAATTCATCCAACTTTATTGCCTATCGGTAGAGGGAGAGCCGCGATCCCTTGGGCAATATTGAAAGGATTAGACCAGACAGGCGTTACTTTATTTAAGTTAGATGAAGGTGTTGACACGGGGGAGATTGTTGATCAATTAGTAATTCCTCTTTCGAATGAAATGACTGCCTCTACTTTGTATGAATTAGTTAATAAAGCGCATATCAATCTAATAGAAAAGGTGTTCCCACTACTTCAAAAAAATGAAGTTAATTTAACGATACAAAATAACTCTTTGGCTACTGAGTGGCCTGGGCGGGGTCCATCTGACGGTGAAATTAATCTTAATGGAAGTGTTAGAGATGCAGAAAGGTTGATCCGAGCGGTCACAAAACCCTACCCTGGCGCATTTTTGATAGAGGGTGACAAAAAATACGTAATTTGGAGCGCCAAGATTCTTGAAGCAAATAATGAATCTTCAGAAAAACGTATAAGTTTTTTTGATGGTGAACTTGTTTTAGTTGATTATAAAATAGAAGATGTAAAATAAAATTTACGAAGCAAATAACTCGTTAATAAATGTTAATTTCTGATAAATAGTTGTTTTTATGGCAAAAAAAATAAGGGGTCATGTATATTGTAATATGCAAAAAGATGGTGTTAAGCTCTTCTACTATGCTTAGACCATTAAGATTAGCATCGGTAACAGTGAATGATATATACGATAGAATTGAAAATGACGATAAACAAGGTTACTTAAAATCTATAGCTGATAAGCAAGAATAACTTACTCTCATCATCGATTCATGCATGCTACTTTCAAAAGGGTTAAATTATGACTCTTGAGTTGGTCAATAGTAGTGCCGTTGGTATTAGCCATTCTTCAGCGTTGTGTGATAATAGTGTATTGAATTAAAGAACCTGTTAATTAAAGCCCTTTTAATGGTAATGCGGTTGCATTACCATTGTTTTGTAAACCTAATAATTTAGAGGTTACTATGATACAAACAGCTTTAGAAACTGAATCCACATTAACCGATCGATTTCAAACAACCGTGCCTAGTATTGTTCGTCAAGTGCTGCGTTTGGATAAAAAAGATAAAATTAAATTTGTTATCCAGCCAAACGGTAATGTCATGCTTTCTCGTGTTGAACCGACTCAGAGTGATCCTGTTGTCGAATCGTTTTTGGCTTTTGTTGCTAACGATATGCAAAAGCATCCTGAAAGGCTTCAACCATTAACAGCCAGTATGCGTGATCGCATTGATTCATTAACAATGGGTGCTGAAATTGACTTAGAAGCGCCATTATCAGATGAAGATGAATAAACTTGTCTGATTATGCTGCTATTGTTGTTAATGGGTGGACTCTTTACACTCATCCATTGTTTATTGAGCAAGTTGAATCACTTGAGAATAAAGTGATTGCTCTCAAAGTAAAGGATGCGATAGGTTACTTAAAAAAGAATGACACTAAAAGATTAGCGGCTATAAATAAGTTAGTTTTTGATATTATTCCTCAAGATCCAACAAAATCGGATTATCGCCAAGGCAAAACATTAGGGGATAATAATAAGCACTGGTTTAGAGCTAAGTTTTTTCAGCAATATAGATTGTTTTTTCGTTACGATGTGGAATCAAAAATCATTGTGTATACATGGGTAAATGATGATAGTAGTAAACGAGCTTACGAAAGTAAAACAGATGCTTATAAAGTATTTGCTAAAAACAAAAAAGGGATCATGTGTATTTTACAATACCTAACGCCTTACTAGCATCAATCAAAACTTTGAAATATGACTAGCGTAATAAATCGAAGGGTTTAAAATCGAAGGGGGGGCAGAGTCATTGATATTTTGTCAAATGGCTGTCGAAAGCCTAATCAGCTAAGGACGGTGTTTATCAAATTCATTTATTAGTGCTGTAGTGGTTGATATTGCTGATGTGGTAGATAAAGTTTATACCCGTGACGGTGGTTGTTCAGGATGAAGGTTGTTGTTGATGACATAGTGATTCACCACCGAGGCGCTGCGGTTTAAAGATGCCAACTACCGTAAAAAGATATGATTGTATCTATTCGTGCGTTTTTATTGTTATAATAGCTACTACTGTATCTTATATTGGTTTATTATGAATGAGTTGTCTTTATTGTCAGCAACCGATGTTCAAACATCAATGTGCGAATGGCTTATATCAAATAGGAAAGCATTAAAGCTATCAAGAGAAAAGTTGGCTAGTCGTAGCACCGTGCCCGCTGCTACTATAAAAAAATTTGAAACAACGGGTCAAATCTCATTTCGTCAATTCTTAATGCTTTGGCAAAGCTTAGATGATTTGGCGCGTTTAAATGCGTTAACTAAACCCTCAGTCAAAATAAATAAACCACCAAGGTCTATTAATGAGGTGCTCAAAGGGTGAGTTATGAAAAAGTAAATAAACTAGAGGTTTGTCGCACATTATCTGATGGTAGTTCAATTGTCGTTGGTGAATTAGCACAAAACAAGCAAGGCGTATATTTTCAATACAATGACAATTATTTAGACAATTTTTCCAACTTATCGCCCTTTAATCTTAGCTTCGACTCTACTCTACAACTATCTCCGAAAAAGCCTCACAACGAGTTACATGGCGCATTTTCAGACTCACTTCCTGATGGTTGGGGTTTATTGCTAATGGATCGTATATTTAGACAGGCAGAAATATTACCAAGCCAAGTTACCGCTATGGACAGGCTATCATTTGTCGGCGATAGAGCAATGGGAGCGCTTTCTTTTCTTCCTGTTTCAACTTTGCATCATCAAGATGACTCTCAAAATTTAACCATTGCCGAGTTAGGCTTGCAAGCACAGGCTATATTTGATGGCCAAACATCCGAGGTTTTGCAGGCATTAGTCAATGCTGGAAGTTCTGGCGGTGCCAGACCTAAAGCGCAATTATACTTAAAAGGATCTGACAATAACTATTGCAGCACTAAGGCAAGTGATGGCTCTGTAGCTTATTTGGTAAAATTCACTTCCTCTCAACTCGCTTTAGGCCATGAAGAAGGGCTTTGTGAAGCCAGTTATTTAACGATGGCAAAGCGAGCGGATATTGATGTACCTGAATGGAAGCTATTAGATGCCCCTAAAAGTTCGGGTGCCACAAAATGGTTAGCAGTAAAGCGTTTTGATACCTATTTAAATAAAAATGGCAAAGAAGGGCGGTTTCACTTACACAGTGCTTGCGGGCTTCTTGATGCCGATTATAGAATGCCAAGCCTTGACTATGAAGAGTTGATTAAAGCGAGTAGTTTGCTTTGTAGAAGCCCTGCAGCAGGACAAAAAATGTTTCGCCGTATGATCTTTAATCTATTTTCTTTGAATCAAGATGATCATAGTAAGAATTGGGCTTTTCTACAAAATGACCATAGCGAATGGCATCTTGCCCCCTTTTACGATATTACCTTTAGCCCATCTCCATATAATGAACATGCAACCGCATTTGCTGGCTTTGGGAAAAAACCGAGTTTGAAAGTTATGCAAAAATTGGCCATTCAGGCTAATTTCTCAAATTGGAAACAAGCCCAACATGTGATAAATGAAGTAGTTGAAGCAATTAATAGCTTTAATATGAGCGCCCAACGGTTAGGAGTGAAGCCTGAAACTATAAGACTTATTTCAAAGCAACTAGAGAATGTTTACCAAGAAAATAAGACATTATTGGCTTAAGTTGTTTTACAAAAAAAAAGCTCATGTAATATGTAAAATGAGGCGTGTATATTTTACATGTCTAACGCCTTACTAGCATTAATCAAAACTTTGAAATCTGACTAACGTAATATATTGGTAAACCTTGTAGTTTTGGATCTTGAATTGAGCCAGTGATACCAATGAATTTTACGGCTAAATTAGGTTGATGCTTTTTGATAAAAACTGCCAGTGATGAGAATAGAATTCCGTATCTACATGGTATATACTTATCATGATTGAATAATTAAGGAGCTTATCTGTGCAAACTCAAGCAAAATTAAATATGTGGGGAAACTCACTTGCTATCCGCATTACTAGTGCTATGGCAAACATAGCGCATTTACATAAAGGATCTGAGGTGAGTATTGAAGCAAATGAAGAAGGGATTAGTATCAAACCTCTAAAGCAAAAAGCTCGCTTACAGTTTTCTGAGGCACAGTTATTGGCCGATCTTTCTGTTGAAAACTCTGGTGCTGAGTTGCTTGCATCTAATTTAAAAGGTGAACTTACATACTGATGACTCAGCAATATATTCCACAACGCAATGATATTGTTTGGTTAGATTTTGAACCTGTAAAAGGAAAAGAAATTGGTAAATATCGTCCAGCTTTTGTGCTTAGTAGCAAAGAGTATAATAAAAAAACAGGTTTGTTAATCTGTTGCCCCATTAGTACTAGTATTCGAGGGGCATTAACTGAAGTAGCAATAAATAACCTTGAACAAAAATCAGTTGTGGCGGCTAGCCTTGTGCAAACACTTGCCTGGAAAGATAGAAAAGCTAAGTTTATTATCAAAGCAGAAAACACTGTACTTGAGCAAGTTTTAATTCGCCTTGTACCGTTAATTGGCGCTAGTGAGTTATTTGCTCGCGCTGATAATTTAAGCTGAAGTGGTCTTGATACCAGCTATTTATTCTTTTACCTTTCTTGTTAAGATAATGTCCATTTCATTGGTAAGCGCTATAGAAAATCATGGGTCGCGTTGTTAATAACCTTCCTAACATCCCGCTTTAATTCTAAGGAAAAAGGGGGGGGTCATGTATATTTTACAATACCTAACGCCTTACTAGCATCAATCAAAATTTTGAAATATGACTAGCGTAATAAATTGGTAAACCTTGTGGTTTTGGATCTTGAATTGAGCCAGTGCTACCAATGAATTTTACCGCTAAATTAGGTTGATGCTTTGATAGGCACAGCTTAAAAATTACGATTTTTGCACCTCGCACCAAAATTCCTTTCTCTCACTAAATTCCCTATAATAAAACCATACATTGTTAATAGGCGTGCTTATGCCACTTGCACCCAAAACACCACTGTCTGAAACAGACTACTTAAATGGCGAGCTAGACGCGGAATTCAAGCATGAGTTTGTTGCAGGCGAAGCTTTTGCGATGGCCGGAGCTAGTGAGAAGCATAATATTATTTCGTTAAATATTGCATCTGATATGAAATTCCAATTGAAGAGTAAAAAAGTTACGACATTTATTGCGGATATGAAAGTGGGGATCCAAGGTGATTTTTATTACCCCCATGTTATGATCGTTTGTGATGAAGATCAAAATGACACGGAATATGTTAAATACGCACCAAAGCTAATTGTTGAAGTGTTATCTAAGTCGACGCGCGCGTTTGACCATTCTATTAAGCTTGAAAAGTATCTTAAGATCGCTCCGCTAGAGTATTATGTCATTGTTGAACAGGATTATTGTGAAATTCCTGTATTTAGTCGGGCAGCAGAATTTATTCCAAAATTCTATCATTTAGGTGATGAAATCGATTTTCCAATAATTAGCATATCCGTTACAGTTAACGATATTTACGATAGAATTGAAAATGAAGATAAACAGCGTTATTTAAAATCATTACTTTAAGAAAAACAATAGTAGATGAGGTTATCATTTTCGAATAAAACATACTCATATTTAAAATAAAAATCACTTTATTCTATCGGCTGCGAGCGGCTCCTATATTTTGATAACCCATTTGCCCTGTAGTTATAGATGTAAAACTTGTCTAATGACTTGTCTAATGACTTGTCTAATGACTTGTCTAATAACTTGTTTTATGGCAATATTTCACTTTATGGTAGGTATTTATTCCTATAAGATCCAGCACAAATAGCAAACAAGGACTAGAATTAGTTAACTTACATGAAATTACTATGTCATCTAAGTTCTAATTCGAGCGTTATAGAAGCTATCTAGGAAGCTATCTAGACAATCAGCAAGGAAACTATAGTTTGAATAATATTAAAAAATTGGTCAATTCTTTTTTAGAATCTAAAAGACAAACAAAGCGAGTAGTATCATTATTTTTTGACTCAGTAACTATCTTATTAAGTATTTATATCTCTTTAAGTATTTCTGACCAGAATTATAGCTTAGAGGGAACTCTAGGTTATTTTGTAACAACGCTGGCACTCAGTCTAATAATATTCGCTAAAATTGGTTTTTATAGAGCCATTCTACGATATATGGGTCTAAAGGCGTTATTTACGGTCGGCGCTGGACTTGCATTATCAACTTTAGTTTTTGCATCAAGTTGTTATTTTTATAATATTCCCTTTCGAGCTAACACTCTTTTATTGTATTGGACTTTTACACTGGTCAGTATTGGTGGTGCTCGACTGGTAACAATTGCTTATATTCGCTCCAAATTGGAAAAGTCTTACAAAATAGTTGCTATTTATGGGGCGGGTCAAGCAGGTAGAGAGCTTGCCAGAGCTTTAGGTCTAAGTAATAGCTATAAGATTGTTGCTTATTTTGATGATGACCCTATGACGTTTCGTTCGGAGATTGATGGTGTAAAAGTTTATTCACCTATATCCATGCAAGACATAATCTATAAGAAAAATATTACCCAAGTTCTATTAGCAATGCCTTCTACAAATCATGCTCGGCGCTCAGAAATATTGACGCGACTAGAACCATTCCCTATAAAAGTAAAAACAATCGCATCTCTAGACGATATTGTGAATGGAAAATCGATAGAGACATTAAAAGATATTGAAATAGAGGATTTACTGGGGCGAGATTCCGTGGACCCTGACGAAGATTTATTACAATCGTGTGTAACAAACAAAGTGGTTATGGTGACTGGTGCCGGAGGCTCCATTGGTTCCGAATTATGTAGACAATTAGTTGCATTAAAGCCAACTTCAATTATTCTTTATGAGTTATCAGAATTTGGTTTATATTCAATTGAGAAAGAATTAAGAAAATTAGCAATAAAACTTTCGGTTGACATTGAAATTGTTCCTTTGCTTGGCTCAGTCCAACACAAATTAAGAATGCTTCGCATACTTCAAAAATATGAAGTACAAACTGTTTATCATACAGCGGCATACAAGCATGTACCGATAGTTGAACACAACGTAGTTGAAGGAATACGAAATAATATATTTGGAACTTGGTATGCCGCGGAAGCTGCTGCGGAAGCTAAAGTTGAACGTTTTGTTTTAATTTCAACAGATAAGGCCGTAAGACCGACTAATGTAATGGGAGCCTCTAAGCGCTTCGCAGAGCTTATTTTACAAGCGTTAAACTCTCGTGGTTGCTCAACCGTGTTTACTATGGTTCGTTTTGGCAACGTACTTGGCTCATCTGGTTCAGTGGTTCCTTTATTTAGAGATCAAATTAAAAGTGGTGGCCCTGTCACTGTGACTCATAAGGATATAATTAGATATTTTATGACCATTCCTGAAGCTGCTGGACTAGTGATTCAGGCGGGTGCCATGGGCAAAGGTGGTGATGTTTTTGTGCTTGATATGGGTGATCAAGTGAAAATATCCGATTTAGCTGAAAGAATGATTCATTTAATGGGGTTTACTATTAAAGACGAGAAGAATCCATTAGGTGATATTGAAATTAATTATTCCGGATTACGTCCTGGCGAGAAACTATACGAAGAGTTATTGGTAGGCGATAATGTAGTTGGAACAACACATTCAAAAATTATGACCGCTAGTGAAGAGGAAGTTCCTTGGGTTGATATGCAACGCGCATTAATATTATTGAATGAGCTTTGTGAAGAGATGAACTGTGAAGGAATTGTTCAACTATTGTTAAAAATGCCGACTGGTTATAACCCTCAACATGCCGTATGTGATTTATTGTGGGATGAAGACCGAAACCGAAATAACGTAGTAAGATTTAAAACATTTGTTTGATCACGTTATGAGGGAAGCTTTAAATCGATCGAGCGAGTCAAAACTAATTTTCAGGCAACATGTCTTTCTTTGATTTCTTTCATTTCTTTGATTTCTTTCATTTTTTTGATTTTTTTACTTTATTGGCCTTGCTAGCGTAAGCCTTGAAAGAGCACAATAATCACAACTTTAACCTTTGCTCGAAAAAGTTAAAGCTTACATCACACATTATATAACACTTCCGCACAGTACTTTGAGTACGCATTTCGCACGTTTTATTTCTCCGTTAAATCCTGCTATCTGATGAATATATTGGGAATTTATAAATTGAATGATGTAATGAGTGAGAAATTAAATAATATTAGTCAACAGGTTAAGCTTTTAAGAAAGAAAAATGGCTGGAGCCAGCAAATGTTAGCTGAATTGTCTGGTCTTGACAGAACAACGATAGGCGCACTTGAACGTAATAATTACTCAGATATTGGAATAAGAAAGGTTCAAAGAGTCTTGCAGGTATTGGGTCGATCTCTTGTGTTAGTTGAGCTAGGTTTACCATCTTTGGATGAGTTGCAGTCCATCAAATCATCAGCAGACTATCCCGCTGGGAGGGGAGGGTAATGGCTGATATTGATGTTTATCTTAATTCACAATTGAATAAACCGAATCAAGCTATTAATGTTCAATTATCTCCCGAATTGAATTTCATAATTTACGAAAAGGTTATAATCACTATCAAATACTTCCGAATCATTGGCAATAATCCCCAGCGTATACTTTCCGAAATTTGTATTGAATAAATACTCAAAACTTACTTGAAATAACTCGTCGGCAATTTTACTGACACTATTACCCATTAAAGGATTATTAGGAAAACGATCTCGATTATTCGTATTGAGGTTCAGCTTCCTAAATTTAATCATCCAAGAATCTTTATTAATTAATCGACTGATTAAAGTTAAACTGAGTGTTTTCGCGTCGTTATCATAAGTTGATCCAATACTTCTTTGATTGTGTCGATACCCTGTACGGTAGATACTGTGTTCATAGTAACAATCTTGTGAAGTATCTTCAGCTGACGCACAACTGACTTGAGTGTCGGTATATTCTAAATTTATTAGAACCCTCTGTTCTGCTATAAATAATTGTGTTTCAACGCCATATAAAAAAGCCTTATCTGTTATTTCTAAAGTCCCTGGGCTCGGGCTATCTTCTCCGATTGATTGCGCATAAACAGCATAAGGTACGTTGCCAATAGTGTCTGACCAGCGACCATCAAAACCAGCCAGTTGATTACCTAACTTTGTTTCTAACGCCTCACCACAGCTAACAGAGCCATCAGCACATTCTGTTTGACCTAATAGGCCATTAATAAACTCATCTAAGGATTCCGGTTGTCCTTTTCCGCCCCATTGATATGACCATGAAAGTCCAAGTTCAAGGTTTCTAATCGGTTTAAACGTAGCACGGCTATTCCATAGTTTTGCGTCAGCAACAAAACGCTTATGCTCTAAATGAGCAATTTGAGCTGTAAAAGTCCATGGGCCAATCCAACTTAACCAAGGCGTTTCAAAGGCTTGAGAATTATTTCTACGTATTGCAATGGCCGGTAATGGACGAGCGTTTGATGAAAGAATCAGACTAGTATCAATGCCTGGCCCCCACCATTTATTGGTTACTCCCGCATCTATTATCCAGTTAGAAATTTTATAAGCGACGTAAGAGCCATCTAAATGGGCTTCACTTTTGTCGACAGAGGTTACTTGTTTATTTTGATAGTTTATTTTTATTTTACCCGCAAAATTTGGCCCCGTATATTCCGATGATAAGCTAACATTGGCACGAGCTGATAGGTTACTTCCAAAAGATGTAAACCGCCGTTCGTCTTTTGCGAGATGAATAGAGGCTTTATTGATAACCGATTTTTTAACCGATAAGTTCATCTGTCGTCTAATATTGATCAGTGCATTTATCTGTATTTCTGAAAGATTGGATAAGTTGATATTTTTAATTTCAGGAGCAATGCTCGCCCACATTAGTGGATAAGTCGTTACTGGTAAATTAATCAAATTTGTATCATTTAATAATTGAATGTCCGCACGCAAGTTCATATCATTTGCATCCATCCAAGGAGAAGAGTGGGACTCAAAGCTCGCTAATTGAATAAAAATAACCAATAGGATTAATGAGTGCTGTTTTAAAGAGAACCGTTTAAAAGTGCATTGTTTTAAAGAGTATAGTTGTATGCTCATTGAAATCTCATCCTTGCGCCAAATTGAGGATGTTACTTAATCCCATATCTGTCAATTAACGAATTTTATTAAAACTTGAATTCAAAAAAGTAGAATTTCAAGCAATCGACAAACATGGATTGATTAATTTTTAAAATAAGAGTTTTGAAAATCTATTAACTCTCGGCGTTAAGCATTTTCACTAGAATCTGAACATGCTCTGCTGTTCCAACACCTCTATCAGTTAAATAACCACCATCGGTTTGGCTGATGATTCCTTTTTCAAATAACCTTTGTGCAGCATTTATTTTCTTTTCTCCAGCATCTTGATGAATTTTTAAACCACCTTGGTTGGAGTTAAGGTCAAACAAATTTAACAGTTCTAATTCATCTAGTAATTCGGGGGTTAAAGACATTTTTTTTCCTCTAGTTTTGATTGTTGGTTTTATATTTTTTTCTGTAAAATGGTGTTCTACCACTGGATTGCCAGGTAAACCGTTTGTATACCCATTGATATTGTTCTGGGCAATCTGAAATACACATTTCAACATCTTTATTAAGTGCATTGGCTGCAACTAATTCATCTTTATTGCGAATCAATTCATTCGCAGGTTTAATGACTGCGCAATATGTGCCATCGACTAATCGTTTAGCATAACAGCAAAGTAAGCTTGCTTCAGTTTTATGAGCCATTTGGCAAACTAATTTTCCAGTTAATGCGGATTGATCAAAAAACTGTGCGTATACACCGCTATTTTCAGCAGGTTCCTGATCAGGTAAAATTGCGACAACGTCCCCTTTTTTAATACTTTTAAAAATCATTGCAACACCACGTCTGTTCGCTGGCGCTAAATTAACTTTAATACGTTTTCTTGTCTTTAATATGTAATCATCCAGAGCTTTAATTTTCGCCGGTTTATACATAATTGTCATACAAAAGTATTGACTAAAAAAGTGATTAAGAATTTCCCAATTTCCATGATGAGGCGCAATTAAAATAATCCCTTTTTTTGATTCTAATGCGTCAGTTAAATAACTTAAGCCTTCAACCTTGGTGATCTTTTTTTTAACTTTTTCAATTGACCAGTTCCATGACATTCCCATTTCGCCAATTGTTTTTCCGTAGGCGATTAGGCTTTGTTTGGCTAGTTGATCTAATTCTTGGGGTGTTTTATTTGGGTAACAGTGGCGTATATTGATTCGAGCAACATTTGCGCCTGAAGAGTTAAACCACCACATTAGACGCCCTATAAAACCGCCAAAAGCTTGGGCTATAGACAGAGGTAGCAGGCTTAATAGTTTTATTAAAAAGATGCCTATGTATATAAAGATGCTTTTCAATGATGTCTCGGGGTGATAAGTCGGCTTATTGAGTGATTTTGAGATTATATCTGAATATCCGTGGCGGTGGAACTTGATATTGTTAACATTGCATATTGTCGTCACTACCTATTGCCAAGTTTTTCAGCTTAACTATTGGTTGTCTTGTTGTTGTTGATTTGATTTGCTGTTATAACGCTCTTTATGCAATATATTAAAGGCTGTTAATAGTGTCTCAATTTGAGTGCTGTTTTAAAGAGAACCTGAACAAGGCAAGTATACGTTGATTGATGTGAGTCATAAAGTGGTAGATGGCATGATCACTTATAAAATTTGTTTTAGCACATAGGGTATAAATAATATGTTAAAGGTAAGCAGATAATGGTGAAAAAAATACTACTAGTAACCTTAATAGTCATTTCTTTGTTCATTTTGAAGACTTTATATCAATCGGGTGCATTCAAAACAATTAATAATCATTCTTCTTTTAATAATGTACAAATGTATACCAACCTAGCAGGGACTGAAGATTTAGATATTGATCGAGAAAATGGATTGTTATTTATTTCTTCAAGTGAGCGATGGAATATAGACTCAAGTAACGACTCTAAAGACGGTATTTATTTATTAGATCTAAAGGATAAAAAGAACGAGATTGCAAAGCCTATTCGATTATCGACCACACTAAAAGAAGCGTTTCATCCTCATGGAATTTCATATTTAAGGAAAGGTGATAAAGATTTTCTATTTGCCATAAATCATAATATTAAGGGTGACTTTGTTGAGGTTTTTCAATTCGAAAATGGGCAACTAACACATCTTAAAGTTAAAGTAATAAATTAATGTGTTGTCCAAATGATTTAGTGGCGGTAGATGTGAATAAATTTTATCTCACTAATGACCACGGCGCAGCAAAAGGTTTTGGGCGGTTTTTAGAGGAGTATTTGCAACTCGCTAATTCTTATGTCCTCTATTATGATGGTGCTACATTTTCAAAAGTACTTGAGAATATCAATTATGCAAATGGCATTAATATCTCCAATGATGGTAAAACAGTTTATGTCACTGAGGCATCTGGCGGTAAAAGAATATTTGTAATGGATCGTGATATAAAAAGTGGTGAGTTAAGTGACCGGTTTGCTCAGCGCCTTAATACTGGCGGCGATAATATCAGTGTGGATGAAAACGGTGATTTATGGATCGGTGCACATCCGAAATTATTAGATTTTGTAGGTCATGCCGAAAATTCAGATAAACTATCGCCCTCACAAGTATTAAAGTTAACACACAGTGAAGATAATAGATTTGAAGTTGAAGACATTTACTTAAATGACGGTGAACAAATATCAGCATCGAGTGTTGCTCTATTATTTGAATATGAAGTTTATGTGGGTGTTGCGTTTGAAAATAAATTACTAAAAGGTACATTGAAAAAGCCATAAGAGCTGTTATATTTAATTCATTAACTTTTTCCCGAAATTTGGTTATTTAGCGGCTTACTTATTAGTTATTAATCACAATTGGAAACACTAGTTCCATTAGGATGATTATAATAAAAACACTCACAGTTCCCACCCGTACTTCCAAATATTGAACGTCGGTTGAATGATTTTTTCTTTTTAACTTGTGCAAAATTAAAAATAGCGGGTGTCCTTCATAACCTGCTAATCCTTGCGCGTTTAGCCAAAACAGCTAGGATAAACTTTACCAGAGTTTTCCAAAATATTAACTATAAAAATTGCAGATTCCGTTTTTTTTAACTCTTTTTTTTCAAGAGATACCGTTGTAGTCATAGTGTAGGCACCTTCATCATTTGCACCACAACCTAATCCCACCAAAAGAAAGACGCTTGGTATTAACAGATTAAAAATGGATTGTTTAATATTTAAATTAATAGACTTGAGCATCTAGAAATTCTCCTCAAAAATTATTACTTTAATTTTAATAGCTAGAACTTACAGACTAATTAACAAACGGTCCTTTGAAAAAAATAAGAAAGATATAAAATTTTTATAAGTAAAACATCGGTGGCAACATATAGGAGGTAGACGTTTATTTTAGCCAGCTTACACACTTACCTTGTTTGCATTCAAAAGTTACTTTTTATCCATTAAAGATAAAGTCACGAATTTTTTAGGGCGACGTCATTGTAGTCAATGCGTTTAGGCTGTTAAATGGCAGTGCTAACGTTTCCAAATTTGCTAGATTAAGTTAATTTCCCAGAAAATATTAAAGCCGTAAGTGGTTATTGCAAACGGTTTTTTTTAATTCACTATCTATATTAAACTTATCTGCATATAAAGAAAATGATTGAAAAACTGATGTCGTTTTGTCAATTATTTTGTTGGACTTTTTATCGTTGATATTGCAGTATTTAGCAAATTTTATTATATCATTTCTAGTAAATTCACTCTGTTTATTAGCTAACCTTATTTGATGCCCTTTGGTCCATTTACCGTTTGGATCATAAGAATAAGTTAAATCAAAAGCTGGTGCGAAAGTCCACTTACCTGATTTATCCATCAAAAAACCAAACTGCTTTGTATGATCGTCATGATTACGTCCTACTACATTAAATACAGCCCTCTTAAAAAGTTCCGTTAAAGCCGACTGACCTAAATCTAATTTTCGTAATACCATCGCCAACTGTTCGTAACTGTATGCGCCTGTGGAATCCCTTTGAGCATGGTCAACACCACACCATGAAGCATAGTGAAGCTTTTCTAATCTACCTTTGATTTTAGTTCTATCAAACCGTTCAATCATAAAATGAAAGTCACCGCCATCCTCAATAAAGTCGGTTCTGGGAATGTCGATCCCACATTCTTTTGCTAATATTGAGTAGACATATTCAACTCGTGTCATTCCTTTAGGATCTTTATTATCTCTATCTTGATTCTCTTCACTATCAAATTTTAACAGCCAATAAGAATGATTGGTTCCATGATGAGCCGTACCATGATCGGTTCCGTGATCAATTGTTCCGTCATAGATTTGTCCATCAGGTGATTTAGATATCAAAGCTTTCGACCTTGCTCCACCAGCACTAGAACCTACTCGAATTAATCTGATAGCTTTAGATCGTGTACGAGTTTTCAGCAATTCATCCTGCTTTGATTTGTTTTTAGATATTACTAGTGAAGCCAGCTCAGCCAATGAATGAACATCCAGCGCCAAGTTATTCTCTTCTTTTTCTTTCAACATTTCAGGGTGATACTCTAACGCGCCCATTCCTCTCGAACCAATATAAAGCAATCTATCTAAAGAAGTAATATTCTCTGGGGCTATGTTCTTTTCAGCCATAAACAAGTCAATCAATTGATTTCCAAACTTGTCAGGCAAACTATCAGCAAATATTCCAGGCAAGCCTTTAAATGTTCTTTGGCTAATATCGGCAAAACTATGGATTGCGGTGGGGAGCTTCATTCTGAGCGGGGAAAATTGAATATCAGATTTTGCAAAAGTATTTGTATATTCAAACGTAGCGATTTCTGTTTGGCCAGGTTTATAACCCAAATGCCCAATTGTGGTACCCCAGAGTTTTACCGATACAATCTGATCCATTATTTATCTTCTTCCCATACAAAATTTAACTTGGGTTTTATGGCTGGTTTAATCACACGCTTCTGTTGTTTATCTTTACTTGCCGTAGGGCTATAAACGTCCGGTAGAAGTAGCAGGTTTTCTAATTTGTCCAGTTCATTGACTGCTCTCATTAATTTTACAAAAGTCTCAAGCGTGATATTTCCTTTCCCACTTCTAAATTTTGCAAGTACAGAAGAACTTGTTCCACTGGCTGACAAGATATCTTTATCTTGGAGTTGCTTATGAATGCGTAATTGATCAAACATCTTTCCGAGTGACTTTACTATTTCGTGGTCAGTCATTAAATTAAAAGACATACTGGATCCTTTTATTAATCATTATCGCGAATTATGATTGCGTATTCTAAGCACAATATTTCTTTTAGCGAATATTGTACCAATGCATTGCTTGTTTATCAATATTCGTAATTACGAATAATATAGGGTTAAACCTTGCATATTATTTGCTAAAGCTATCCCATTAGGTTTGACCTATTCAAATTTTAAGCGTGATTAAAACGATTCTGACGAACTAATTTAAAAAGTTTAAGGGTGAACACCTGTCGCTCTTAATGAAAACTCGATATCAGTGCCATTTTGCGAAACGGTAACACCGCGTGGAAGGTGCTGTTTTTTGAAGATAAGGAACTTTGCCGTGGTAATGCTATTTTTATCGCCAATAGTCTATAAGCATCTGGTTCTTGTTTTAGAACCAGATGCTAGTATCCAGTGAAAGGCTACCAAGCAACCTGTTGCTCTACATCTGCATCATAATCAACGCCATCAAATCCAAACCCAAAGAGTTTCAAAAAGTCTTCGTTATAACCTTGATAATCGCCTAGAGATTGAAAATTTTCAGTGGTGACATTGGGCCATAAAGCTTTAATCTTCCCTTGGATTTCATCGTTAGTCTCAACATCATCCATTCGTAGGCGTTTATCTTCATCCATTGTTGGGTTGTCAGCCAATAGCAATGTGTTAAACAATCCATAAATTTGCTCGATAACACCTTCATGACAGTCTTCATCTTTCATCACTTGGTACATCAAAGAGATATATAAGGGCATTACAGGAATAGCCGAACTAGCTTGAGTAACTACCGCTTTTAATGAAGTGACGTAAGCTTTTAAATTGATATTTGAATAATCTGAGTTTAGTTCAGCCGATGCTCTATCTAAGTCTTCTTTTGCTTTGCCGATTGTCGCTTTACCATAAATAGGTTGAGTGAGTTCTTTACCAATATAGGTATAAGAACTTGTCACGCAGTTATCTGCCAGTAAATCTGCCTTATCTAATGCTTGTATCCATAGCTGCCAATCTTCACCACCCATTACTTTTATGGTGTTATCTATTTCATCTTGATTAGCCGCATCTAAAGAAATTTCATGGACGATTTTTTTGCTAGTATCAAATGTTTTAGAAATAACAGGCTCGCCAACCGGTTTTAAAGTTGAAATATAAGTTTCGCCTGTGTCTGGATCGGTTCTTCGAGGTGACGCTAAGCTGTATACAACTAGATCAATTTGCCCTTTACCGGATTCAATAAAATCTTGCTTGATTGTATCAATTGTTTGATTTTTTATTTCATGAGAAAACGCATCACCATTGATAGTTTTAGCATAAAGTTCTGCATCTTTCGCTTGTTGATGGAACGCCGCTGTATTGTACCAACCCGCAGTGCCTGTTTTGCGCTCTGTTGGTTCTTTTTCGAAACAAATGCCAAGAGTCGATGCGTCTGCAGCAAATGCCGATGTGATCCGAGATGCTAAACCGTAACCAGTGGAGCAACCTATCACGAGTACGTTTTTTGGTTTATTGGCTAAGTCGCCTTGTTGTTTAACGTATTCTATTTGTTCAGTAACGCTTGCAGCACAGCCACTAGGATGAGCATTTGTACAAATAAATCCACGTACTTTTGGTTTAATGATCATGGTTGATTTTCCTAAGGTCAATAAAATAGATGGTGGTAATTTTCAATTGGAGCGAATTTTACAGGGCATTTGTTTGATAAGAAAGAAAATTTATAGAGGTCGGTGTAGTCTTTTACTGCGGTAATTATATTTTAGAAACTGTCATTGCGAGGAGGAACGACGCGGCAATCTCCAACAGGTACCTATGCAACCTGAACGATTGTATAAAATATTGAGAGATTGCCACGCTGCTCTTATTGCCATGGATGGCATGTATTGAATAAATGCAGGAGCAGTTTATGGCCGCAATGACAGGTAACTTTTTAAAATCCAGGCAAAAAAAAGCCTGCTTAAAAAGCAGGCTTGATTAGCAATGTTAGCTATGACTCATTGACCACAAGGGGTAGGAACCCATATCTTTACTAATAAAATACTAAAACTTAAAAAAGTTCGGACAGAAGATAAATAACACTCAACCGTAAATCTACAAAACATCTATTTAATCAACAGTCTTAATAACTGTCACTAATAGCATCTACACTCACAAAATTCGTTAAAAACTCGTGCTAGCGAATTAAATCGAAACTCTGTCTATCTAGAAATAGTTTGCTGAGAAACATGACTAACTCATTTAACTATTAGGAGAAAAACATACCGAATAAAGAAAAAAACAAGCTACTCGCTAAAAATATCTAACTAGCAGTGGCTCCTCACTGGATATGTTGCGCATTGTACGCATAAATTGTGCGTTTTCAAACGATCGTTTATAATACTTGTCATTAGTTAAACTAATGCGAAAGCAATGAACTTATTTAGTCGTGACAATGTTCATAGTCGATTAGAGACAATATGAAAATGAAAAGAAAAACTCCACCATTAAAAAGTCTAAGAGCATTTGAAGCTGCTGGTAGGCACTTAAGTTTTACTCGTGCTGCAGATGAGTTATTTGTTACTCAAGCAGCCGTAAGCCATCAAATTAAAGCACTAGAAGAGTTTTTAGGGATACAGTTATTTATACGAAGAAATAGAAAATTACTGTTAACGGATGAAGGACAAGATTACTGGCCTAAAATAAGGGATATTTTTGAGTCCATAACTGTTGCAACCGATCAAGTGAGATCTGTGGTTACCGGCGGGTCATTAACTGTGAGTGTAATACCGACTTTTGCAACAGCATGGCTAATCCCAAGGTTAATGGAGTTTAATCAAATTTACCCGGATATTGACGTTCGTTTAAAGGCGAGTGACGATCTTGTTGATTTCCTGCAAGAAGACATCGACATTGCCATTTATTATGAGCGAAGCGATTATCCTGGAATGTACAGTGTGACTTTATTGAACGAACACTTAACCCCTTTATGTACACCAGCATTATTAGATGGCATTAAACCTCTCAATACTCCAGAAGACCTGAAACATCACACTCTTTTACATGATTATGATACCAATGATTGGCAGCGTTGGTTAAAGCATTCAGGTGTGAAAGGCATTAATGTGAATTCAGGACCTGTTTTTAGCCACAGTAGCATGGTTCAACAAGCGGCCACATTTGGGCAAGGGATCGCGATGGGGCATTTAGTTTTATCACAACAAGATATTGCCGCTGGTCGGTTAGTACAACCTTTTCCATTTAAACTTAAGAGTGAGTATTCTTATGATCTAGTTTGCCCAATAGAATATGCAGAAAGACCTAAAGTTAAGGCGTTTATGGATTGGGTAGTTAGGGTGGTTGATTAATCTTTTGAGTAAATTAAATTGGAGTATTGATTGGAAATGGGAGAGCTTATTCTACTAACGTAGCGCTTTTGGTTAAAAGTAGAAGTTAAATTGATGACTCAATTGTTCCATTTTCAGCCAGTCAGGCTTTTGCATTTTGGGTGGTTTTTTTTCTCAATAGCGGTCAGTCAGAACACTTTGATCAGCGGCTTTTGGTAGTGAGTGTTTTTTGTACTAAGCATGCCGAAGGCATGCACAAAAAGCTCACAGTGGCAAAAGTCCGCTGGAGTTACTTGTATGCCTATAATATTGCGGCTAAAGATGGAATACGCTTAGCAATAGTTACTGCTATGTCACCAAGTTTAATAATCTGTGCCTTCAAAGCAGCTTGTTCTAAATTAACTCTCGATGCCTCTTTAACAACAGTAATCAATTCATCATATTTTTGTAGATCTGTAATTCCTAGAGAAATCGCATCAATTTCTTCTTTTGATAGACCGGAAAGTGCATTAAGTTCATCTTTATATCTTCCGGTAAATGCCTTGCGCCCATTAGCAAGGGTTGTATCTAAATCTTCTTCAAAACCTTCTAAATCAAATTCAAATTCGTCAGTCATTACTTATTCTCCTTTTTTGTTAAAGTACTTTTCAGCTCAGAAATAGTAATTTTTAAAGATGCGGCTGTTGATTCCGCCGACTCTAATTTGTTGTCTATTGTCTCCGCGTTATCAACAAGCGAAGTTATTTTTACTGAGACACTGGCAACCTTTTCACCTATGCCTTTCCTAAGATCCCTCTCAACTCCAAATTCTGCTAATAAATCAGACTGAGCCTCATGAACTTTTAAAATAGAAGAAAGATGCCCAGTAACGATTGAATTAGCATAATGCATCTGTTGATAGGCTCGATTTATAGATCCTAATGCTTCCGCTTCTTGTTTATTTAATGGGTTTAGTAGATCTGATCGCATCTTCTCTACTTCATTACGTATTTTATTGACAAGTAACCCCATTCCCTTTAAGACACTACTTTGCAACTTCTCTGATGCCCCAGGTTTAAAAGCCGCATTAATAGCAAGCAATAGGGATTTTTTTCTGACATTCTTATATTCACTATCAGCTAGTTTCTTTTGTCTTTCCATAGCATTTTTTATTTGATAAGGAGCATAAGTTCCATCAACGAATCGATTGACATCCTGCTTCATTCTTTCAAATAATAAAGTTGCTAGCTGTACATGTGCCTTATGAGTAACCGCTATATCTCTCCCCACAGTTGCAGATAATTCAACAGACTCTTTTGGAACCTGCGCACACCCTGACAATAACAATATAGACAACACTACTGGTATTATTTTAACAATCATAACCTCTCCCATTATTGAAATATTAATAACCTAATTTTCTATTGGCATAACCGCTTAGTCTTGAGCATTAGGCTTATATACCTGCAATTCTCAGACAATTTTGAATAGTAACAATTTAACCATTATATCTTGTAATAACAAGCAGTTAATTTATCGCGAGATTTAGTACAAAGAGAAAATTGAGTGTTTTGTTAGTGTAAAGAACTGGGGCCTTGGCTCATATACCCCACTAACTTAATATTATTTTTAATAAAATCAGCTAGATAATAAGTATCAAAAAAGCATTTTAAGCATCATGCTCGTGAAAAAACCTAAATTTGCTTGACAAATATTGCCTAAATAGCTACTTATATAAATAGTTCCATTGGGTTCGAAAGGGGGTTTAAATGCGTGACATTCCAGCAAAAGTTGATCCTAAATCACCTCGCTTCATAGATCGACTTAGAGTCTTTATAGGTACAAGAAACCTGTCTTTATACGTCTGCTTAAGATGATTTAGCAGCAGTACAGTGAGTTTTTTGACTGTCTGAAAAGGGTCAAACTGGGACCATCAAGAAATAAACTGTAATGTTTATCAGTTTACGACTCTAGGGTGCAGTGATTTCAACCAGTCGACGCAACACAGCCAGCAGCAATCAAAAAAAGAATAGTCGAATGTCGACTTTGTGATGAGAGCCTACTGGTTTAAAACCTTATTCCGTTAAACTCTTATATACCTGCCTAGTCATTTTTTCAGTTGTAATAAAAGCCCAATTCCATTTAGCATGATATTTTTTCAAAGGATTTGCTTCTACAACTTCATCTTCCGTTTTATCTTTTGCTATTTGATAGCTAATTAATTTTTTTGCTTCAATTAACATATTCACTGCTTTTCTTAAATCAGCTTTGTTAGCAAGAGGTCCGTGCCCTGGTATGATTTTGGTTTTGCTGTCACTTTGTTCAAGAATTCGTGTTTGTGCGGCAATAAAACCATTCACGCTTCCACCATTATTAATATCAATGAAGGGGAATATGCCGTTAAAAAAGGTATCGCCAGTATGGATGACGTTCGCATTTTTAAATTTTATAACGGCATCACCATTTGTATGAGCATTTTCAACATGAAAAATTTCAGCGTCATCTCCATTTAAATGAAAACTCATAGCATGAGAAAATGTGATAACTGGCAATGCAGTCTTTGGTGCAGGTTGCATACCTTTTTGAGTCTGAACACCTTTTTCTAGCATATGATGGCGTAAATTTTTATGCGCGACTATTACTGCACCATCAGCGCCCATTGCTGCATTATTTCCGGTATGATCGGCATGAACATGTGTATTAATAAGATAGTTGACAGGTTTGTCAGTAATGCTTTTAATGGCATTTTTCATTTTTTCCAAAAATGGAGGCATTGCATCATCTATTAATATGACTCCATCTTCACCAATTGATAACCCAACATTTCCTCCAACAAAACCGCCGACACCAGAAAGCATAAAAATGCCGGGTCTTAATTCTAAGGTTGAGAACTCAGGTGATGGTTTTTCTGCCTCTTCTGCAGTAATCGAAAGACTAAAGAGAAAGCTAACACTAAGGCTAAGAACTATTTTAGATAAACTTTTCATTTTGTTATCCTTTTAGAGTAAGGTTAAAGAGTGAGGTTTTAATTAGAAGAACTGAAGTTATCATTTAAATAACGCTCTATATCAGCGGACTCATATAGCCATTTTGTCTCGCCGTCATTATCAATTCTTAGACAGGGTACCATTGTGCTTCCACCACCTTCTTTAAGTGCGTTAATGTGCTCTGAGCCTTGATGGATATTGCGTTTCTCCATACCTATTCCTAGCTTTTTCATAGAAATGCTAACTCTAAAACAAAAAGGGCAGCTCGAATAATGGTATAGAAAATGGTTTGGGATCAATCGCGTTGATTCATCTTCATTATTTTTAATCATAGATAATATTTCTTTAATCATAAGTGTAAGAGTGTTTAGTTTGGGTACTATATGCGAATTGTCATTATACCCACTTGAAACTTAAAAGAGCCAAATTACTTGTTATAACTAAAGAATATTTGTGCAGTAAAAGAATTGGGTAGATGATGAGCACATGAAAATTAATTCAAACAATTCTACTTTTTGGACCGCCATTTCAGTCCGTTACCACCGCCATTTGCCATGACGGTGTTTTCTGGTGTTCTGTTCTGTAATTAAGTAATAACAAAATCATTAAGCCCCGCATAGAAATATTCGGGGCTTTTTTTATGTCCAAGGATGGACGGGTAATAAATTTAAAAAAATATGAGAAAGAAATGACATTAAAATTAGTATTACCTAAAGGTCGAATTAACACCAAAGTACTATCATTATTATCTGATTGTGGGATTGATCTTGTTGGAGGCGACCGTGACTACCGCCCAAAGGCTTATGGATTTGACTTAGAGGTCAAGCTATTAAAAAGCCAAAACATAGCGACAATGGTTGAATTTGGTCAGCATGATATTGGTTTTTCTGGTATTGACTGGATAGAGGAGCAAAGCTGTCAGGTTGAAGTACTCAATAGTTTAAATTTTGATCCCGTTAAAATTGTTGCCTGTATTCCTGAAGAGTGGGATTGGGAAAAAATGCAAGATGAAGCCAAAAATGGCAGAAAGTTAATTGTTGCTTCGGAATATAAAAACATTAGCGACAAATATTTGGATAAGCTAGGGATTGATTATCAAATATTAAGAGCTTACGGCGCAACGGAAGTTTTTCCGCCAGAAGATGCCGATATGATCATCGATAACACGTCTACGGGTAGTACTATTCGTGCAAACAGATTAAAAATTGTAGATACTGTAATGGAAAGTTCTACACAGTTTATTGCAAACAAAAACACCATGAAAGATGCGGGGAAACGTAGAGACATTGATGACCTTTTAACGCTTATGCAAGCAGTGATGAATGGCAGAGAACATGTTTTACTTGAAATGAATTGTAGTAATAGTGAGATAGAAGCGATTGTGAAGTTATTGCCTTGCATGAGGTTTCCGACTGTTTCCCCACTTTACCAAGAGCGAGGTTTTGCGGTAAAAACCGCGGTGAAAAAGAGCGAAATTAGAGCTTTAATACCAAGGCTAATTGACGCTGGAGCAACGGATATTCTAGAAACTGCGATACGAAAAGCGATTTAATTAGATATGAGTAATCTATCAACAGACTCTGATTGTCAAACAGTTTTAAAGTTAGATTTTAACGAACGAAGCGATAAGTTAAACCCACTCGTGAATAACTTTTCTTTTGGCGATTCACTTTGGCAATACCCTGATCGTAAACCGCTAGAGACTCGTTTGGCGGAATTAAATAATTTATCACCCAATCAAGTCCTTTGTACTAACGGTGGTGATGAAGCCATTATGATTTTGATGCGTTTGATTAAGGAAACATCGCTTAAGGATATCGCTAAACTTGTTTTACCACTACCCGCTTTTTCTCAATATACTTGGGGCGTTAAGAGTTGGAATCTTAATGTGGTTACTATTCAATCCTGTACTAATTTGGCAATCGATACAAAAGCTACTCTCAAAGAAATTAAATCGAATCAAAATGCAATTACCATTTTAACTAGACCAAACAATCCAACAGGCGAGTCAATTTCGAAAGACGTTTTAATCGACTTGATCAATGCTTCACAAGACGCAAATGGATGGGTGTTTTTAGATGAAGCGTATATAGAGTTTTCAGATGAACAATCAGTAGCACAAGATTTACTTAGCCGATTTAATAATTTAGTTATTTTAAGAACATTCTCAAAAGCTTACGGCTTGGCGGGAATTCGATTGGGCTATCTTCTAGGGAATGAAGCGACAATAAAGGAATTTGAACAAAGGTGTATGCCATTTAATATTCCAGCACCAAGTTTACAAATAGCGATAGAAGCGCTTAGTGAAGAAAACCAAAAAGAAATGAATGAGTATTGCCAAGACATTCGAGAAAATCGAAAGATAATTGTAGATTGGTTTGAAAAAGCAGGTGTCAATGTCTTTCCGACCCAATCAAACTTTGTACTATTAGACTTGCCTGTTAATCAAGCACAAGCAGTTAAGTCTTTCATGTTGAAAAACAACATTATGGTGAGAGATTTTACGGAACAAGAGTTGAGTAACTGTTTGCGGATAACGATACCTTATAAGGTTGAAAGATTGTTAAAAGTATTAGAACAATGTTTTTCTCCTAAACTGGTTTGTATGGATATGGATGGGGTATTAATAGACACCAGTGGTAGTTATGATCAATGTGTTATTGAAACAGTAAAAAAAATATCTTATAAAAATATCAAATTGAATCAAATTGAAGAATTACGAAAGCTCGGTGGATATAATAATGACTGGGTTTTAAGCAAAAAAGTACTATCAGATTTAGAATGCGACATTTCGTTAGAAACAGTGACCGATGTATTTCAAAAAATATATCTGGGTGATTCTAAAAATGATGGCTTAGTTAAAAATGAAGCGGTTCTGATTTCAGGTTCATTCACCAATAAAATAGTGGAATCTAAGGAAACAGTTTACACCGTTGTAACTGGTAGGCCTAAAAAAGAAGCTAAGTCAGGTCAAGCGATGATTAACTTATCTAAACTTGATTTAATCAGTTTAGACGATGTGAAAGAGGGCAAACCTTCGCCAGAAGGCATTCAAAAATTACAGGCGCGCTATTCAAGTGTCAGTTGGATGTGCGGTGATAACCCGGATGATATGCAGGCTGCGGTAGCATCCAATAGTTTAGCCATTGGAATTGGCACGAATAAAGTCGAGAGTTTATATGAAGCAGGTGCTGATATTGTGCTTGAAAGTATTAATGAATTGGAGTCATGGTTATGTCTAAAGTAATTTGTGTTAACAGAAAAACGAAAGAAACTAATATTGACTTATCACTTAATGTTGCAGGAACACAACAGCTTGATATCAATACGGGTATTGGTTTTTTAGATCATATGTTAGAGCAGTTAGCATCACATGCTCGCTGGGATTTAAGCCTTAAAGTCGAGGGAGACTTACACATTGATGATCACCATACGGTTGAAGATATTGCGATCTGCTTAGGTGACGCATTACAACAAAGCTGGCGCTCTCTTGATTCTATGAAACGCTATGGGCAAAGATTATTGCCAATGGATGAAGCATTAATATTGTGCGCTGTTGACTTGTCGGGTCGTGGAATTTATGTTGGTGAGTTAGAGTTCACTAGAGAAAATATTAATGGTGTGAGTACGGAAATGTTTGAACATTTTTTTAATACTTTGGCAATGAATGCTGCAATCACCCTGCATATTAAACCTCAATATTTTAGGAATAATCATCATTTAGTAGAAGGATGTTTTAAAGCCGCTGCTTATGCATTGAAAGAGGCTTTAACTCCGGCATCAGGCGAAAATACCACAAAAGGTATTTTATAAAGGTATTTTATAAAGGCATGAAAAAAGTTTTAATTATTGATACTAAAGCTGGAAACCTTTTTAGCTTACGAGCGGCAGTCGAGCGACTTGGGTTTTCAGTAACTATTTTATCAACACCAAATGATGTTGAATTTGATGCTGTTGTTATTCCAGGTCAAGGGCGATTTGGAACTGTAATGCAAAATATTCGATTAAGTGGCTGGCCTGTGTTTCTTAATAATACTTATGAAAAGTCGATACCAATTCTTGGGATATGCGTTGGTATGCAAATATTTTTTGAAGAAAGTGAAGAAGATCCTGACGTAAAAGGTCTCGCTTGGTTTAAAGGAAAAGCGAGAGCTTTAGATTTCCCTAAAAAACCAATGGTTGGTTGGGCTGAATTAAGTAGCGAGCTAAATGGTTATCAAGATTCAGTTGTTTATTTTGTCAATAGCTATGCCATTAAACAGAGCGAACACATGATTGCAGAAACAAGTTATGGTGAGAGGTTTTGTGCAGCTCTGAAAAAAGGATCTTTTACTGGCGTTCAGTTTCACCCTGAAAAATCTAGCGCAGTCGGTCATCAAATTATTATGCAGGCTTTAACTAATGATCAATAAACTTTTACCTAGAATTATTGTTTGTTTAGACGTGGATAATGGTCGCGTAGTAAAAGGCACAAATTTCAAACAATTAAGAGATGTGGGTGAACCCGTTGAACTTGCCATCGAGTATGAAGAGCAAGGTGCAGATGAATTAGTGTTTTTAGATATTTCAGCAAGCAATGAAAAAAAACCGACGGCACTAAAATTAGTAACAGATATAGCTAAACATTTATCGATTCCTTTTACTGTCGGCGGCGGTTTAAAAGAGTTAGATGATGTGAAATCCTTTTTAGATGCGGGAGCTGATAAAGTCGCGCTCAATACAACGGCTGTTTTGCAACCCGACATTATTAATCAAACTGCGAAAGCATACGGTAGTCAATGTGTTGTTGTAGCGATAGATGTGAATAACCAAGATGGCGCGCTAAATTATTATATTAATGGTGGGCGTAAACTGGTTGATAGAGATTTTAATCTTTGGACAAAAGAAGTTGCGGACAGAGGAGCAGGTGAAATTCTACTTACTGCGATGCATAAAGATGGTACAGGAAGCGGTTTTGATGTTGAACTAACTAAGAGTATTAGCGAGAATGTTTCGGTTCAAGTTATTGCTTCTGGTGGCGCAAAAAATGAAAAACATTTTTTAGACGCATTTCAACAAGGTACAGATGCATGTTTGGCTGCTGGAATGTTTCATAGTGGCGAATACAGTGTTGATGGCGTAAAAAATTATTTAATTCAAAATGGCTTAAGAGTGAGAATATAAAATGTTAATCCCATCAATTGACTTAATGAACGGTAAAGCAGTTCAATTAAAACAGGGCAAAGAAAAGGTTTTAGAACGTGGCGATGTATTCCAATTATTGGAAGAATTTTCATTGTTTGGTGAAGTGGCAATTATTGATTTAGATGCCGCTCTTGGAAAAGGTAATAATAAGCAGTTAATCTTTGATTTGTTAAAAGTCAGGGCTTGTCGTGTTGGCGGAGGTATACGGGATTATAAAACGGCTCAGGAATATATTAAGGCCGGAGCCAGTAAAATCATCATCGGTACAAGTTGCAGGCAAGAATGGGTTAAAAAATTATCCAAAGATGCACTTATATTTGCGATTGATGCCAAAGGAGATTATTGGGCGACACAAGGTTGGAAAAATACGGAACAAGACAAAGTACTCGATTTAATTCCAGAATTAGCTAAAAACTGCAGTGAATTTCTGTATACCCAAGTAGAAAAGGAGGGGATGTTACAAGGTATTGATAAAGTGAGAATTCAACAAGTGATTGATTGCTCACCCATCCCAGTCACCATTGCAGGTGGAATCACTAGCCTTGAAGATATTAATTGGTTTACTAAGCTTGGCGCTAACGGTCAAATAGGCATGTCAATTTATACAGGAAAATTAACTCTCATTGATTGTTTCTTAACTCAAGTCGATTTTGAAAAAATGGATTTAATACCTACTATTGTTCAAGATGCGGATACTGAAAAAGTTTTGATGTTGGCGTATTCTAACAAACAATCTTTAACCCAAGCATTAACTGATAAAAAAGGAACTTACTGGAGCAGAAGTCGTAATCAGATTTGGCAAAAAGGTTTAACTAGTGGAAACACTCAAAAACTTGTTCAAGCTGATGTTGATTGTGACGGAGATAGTCTTTTATTTAAAGTAAAACAAGTGAATGATGCTTGTCATTTTGACCGTTATAGCTGCTTTGCATCACAGAAAAAAACTTTTGACTTAAATCGTTTAACTCAGCTTTTAAATAAACGAAAATTAGAATTGCCAGAAAATTCATTTACCACAGAACTCTTTAAATCTGCAGAATTTAGAGCAGAAAAAATTCGTGAAGAAGCTGATGAATTAATTGAAGCACAAGAATTTGATGATGTCCGATGGGAAGCCGCTGATTTAATATTTTTCGCATTGGTTGATGCGTTAGCTAAGGGAGTGGATATTAAAAATATCACCTCTGAACTAAGAGGTCGATTTAATGATAGCTAATGCACGTGATTGGATTCGACCTGTTTTAAAGACGGAAATTAATCTTAAAGACAAAGTGAGTGATATATTATCAACAATCAAACTTCATGGTGACTCAGCGATTAATGACTATTCGTTAAAATTTGATCAGCAAGCAGTTAATATTATTCAACTGAAACCATTTGATGAATATGAGCTAGATACAAAACTCGCTGAAGCAATTCTATTTGCAGCCAATCGTATTGAAAAGTTTGCAGATTTTCAAAAACAAAATTTTGTTTCAAAGTCCTATGAAGATGAATATGGTTTTTTTGCTCAAGTCGTCTGCCCTATTGAAAGAGTTGGCGCTTATATTCCCGGTGGGCGTTATCCACTTATTTCAAGCGCATTAATGACTTTAATACCGGCAAAAGTTGCGGGCTCAAAAGTCAGAATTGCTTGCTCACCATCAAATCACCCCGCCATTTTAGCGTCTGCATCATTAGCCGGTGCAACTCAATTTATTCAAGTAGGAGGCGTACAGGCTATAGGCGCGTTAGCGTTTGGTTATGGCTGTTCTGCTGATGACAGTCATGGTCCTGTTGACGTGATTGTAGGGCCAGGCAATGCTTGGGTAAATGAAGCAAAAAAACAGATTCAAAGCTCTATAAAAATAGATGGATTAGCAGGGCCGAGTGAATTGTTGGCTCTTTGTGATGGAGGGCAACCGATTGAATGGTTAGCGTTAGATGCGTTGGCTCAAGCAGAACATGACCCTTTGGCCTGTTCACTTATTGTAAGCGATGATAAGAATTGGCTTGAAAAAATGGAGCGCTTTTTATTAGCGAAAGCCGAAACTAAAAATCTAGTTGAAAAAAAACAAATAGAGCTTATATTTTTAGAAAATATCAATGAGTTAATTAATTTCAGTGAGCGATATGCACCGGAACATTTAATGCTCTGCCATAGAAATATTAAAGCTGAACACTTAACCAACTATGGTTCTTTATTTGTAGGCGCGAATAGTGCGGTTGCATTAGGTGATTATATTACGGGACCAAATCATACGTTGCCAACATTGGGTTATGCGAGACAAAATGGAGGTTTGAATGTAAATACTTTTTTAAGAGTACTCACATCCCAAACGGTTAATGATAATGGCAGAGAACAATTATCAAAAATGGCTATGCCAATTGCAAAAGAAGAAGGGCTTGAATATCATTTCAAGAGTCTTCAGATAAGAAATTAATAAAAAGCATCCTTGCTTTTTATTTTGAGAATATAAACTATAACCGATAAATATTATCAGCACTATCTCGATCAATTAACTTAACAAAAGGGTCAACGCCTGCATATTCGGGTTTACCTTTTACCTCAATAACGATGGTATTAGTTCCCGATTTAAGTTCATGCTTTTGCAGATAAAGTACAAAGTCATCCGCGCTAAGATCTTCAGGGTCTTCACTAAATAGTCCGATATCAATTCTATCTACAAAGTCTATTTCTGTTTCTTTACCTTCTCCATCGGCTTGTTTCAGTGCTGCATCGACGGTTAAAGTCACTTCATACATTTCATCTTTTCCTTCTATAGATTTGATTTCCACATTGCTTACTTTTAAGTCATACAAACTAATATGTTCAAACAAATTACTGACGAAAGCTTTTTCTTTTTCATTAGTATCTTGATTGATATAGGCAATCAAATCGAGTGTGGTTGGATAAGGTGTACTTTTGAATTTAAATTCATTTAAGAAATCTTTCAATGCCTTGTTCAATCGTTCTTCACCTAAGCGATCTTTTAAAGACATCATCACGACGGAACCTTTACGGTAATGAATGTATTGTTGGTTTTCACTACGGAATAAAGGCATCTCTTCTAAAAATTCAACGCTACGCCCACGTAAATATCGGTCAAGCTCGTATTTTAGGAACTTACGAATTTTTTCTTCACCATATTTTTTCTCCATAACCATAAGCGCGCTATATTGAGATAATGTTTCTGAAATGATTGCGCTTCCTTGTACATTAGCGGCGCCTACTTGATGTCCCCACCATTGGTGAGCAACTTCATGAGCCGTCACGTAATAAACAGGGTCAATATTTTCCGGATCACGTAGGTCAGTGATGAAACCAATATTTTCAGAGTAGGGGACTGTATTGGCAAAACTTTGGGCAAAAGAGCGATAACCTGGAAACTCGATAATACGCATTTGTTGATGTTGATATGCACCAAAACTCTCTGTAAAGTAATCTATAGAATCTCGAACAGACTCAAACATACGGTCAACATTCATCGCATGATCTTTATGGTAATAGACTTCAATATCAATGCCTTTGTACTTCTCTTTTTTAGACTCAAGCTTGGCAGAGATAAAAGAATAAAAATTAACCATGGGCGAATTCATTTTATAGTTAAACGTTTTACGTCCATCTTTTATACTTTCGCTTTGTAAATACCCTGGTGCTATCGCAAACTGATCGCTAGATGTTGAAATAGTGGCTTCAAAATCAATAAAACCAACACCTGGCCCAAAGAAGCTTTCATTATAAAAGGCTTTTTCTTCGAGTTTATTTGCTCGTTCTAAAGGCTCAAGATCATACTTACGACGTTTATGGCGGTCGGTTAATTGGAATCCTTGGTTGTATCCAAAACCAGCAAACAATTCCCCATTGTTGATGAAAGTTCCATTTTGAATTAATGAGAAATCATTATTACCTTCTGAAAAACCATGGTGTTCTCTAGTGGCTGATAACTTACCTGTTCGAGATTCATTTGGCTGCAAAGGCTTATCAAATACAAACCAAGCGGAATTATACTTTTCATCAAATTCTTGAAGACTACCACCTTCAATTTCGACGCCCCAATCTTTCGTATATCTAGGTTTAGTTACTAAGAAACGATTGATAGTTTGTTGCGAGGTATTAACTAAAGTTAACTCAGCCGTCGCTTTAATTCTGCGTTCACTTGGAAAAATATCGACCTTTGCATGTACCTTAGTAATACTAGGTAAACGGTCATTCAAATGCTCCGCATATTTTTTCTCATAGTCAGCTTGTAGCTGCTCTGTGTCATCGGCGATTAGGTATTCATTAACCACTCTGGTGTTGTAGTGAATGACACTACCTGCGCCAATAAAAATAACTAAACCAAAAGTAATGACTAACTTACCCTTTCCACCTAAATAATAACCGAGTTTAGAAAAACGAGTTTTAAGCTTTTGTGCAGGACCTCTATGCCATAACCCGTGAGCAAGGCTAGCTAATACAATGGTTAAACCACTCCAATAAATCATGTACCAATGATGTGCTTGCAGAAAATGCCCGTAACCATTTATATCAGAATAGAATACCCGAGGTGCGCCGGAAAACTGGAACATATTGTGGCTAAATCCAAAGTTGGATAGAACAATAGTGCTAATGATATAAAGGACAAAAAGTAACATGCCTACATATTTATTAGGACTCAAAACCTGAAGGAAAAAGGCTAAGACTGCCGTCATGATAACGGGCAACAAGGTGACATATCCTAAACGTGTAATGTACTGTGATAGCTCATAATTGTTATAACCTTGAAGCATCTGGTTGATTAAAGTTGCAGCCATACCAAAGACATAAAGCAGTATAAATACGAGACTTATTGCTATGATTTTTGATAACCAAAAGGTAGAGTTTTTTACAGGCATTGAATCAACAATATCACCCATACCTGAGTCACGTTCACGCCATACTATTTCGGCACTATAATAGGCCAAAATAATCATCATTAGTAACCCAGTAGAGCCAATAATTAAAGTGACCATCGATTGCGTTAACGGCCAATTAGGTGTTCCAAACATACCATTCGGGTCAATCAGTGGAGCAATTAATAAAAAGATAGTTAAAGCTGCAAGGACTAAAAACGGTGCACTAAATACCACTTGTTTAATTTCAAATAGAATTCTCAATTTCAAATGCGCGCCAGTCCGAATCCCTGAACTTTTCACATTGACGTCATTGTTTAATAAAGTTGGAATTTTTTCTGTTTGCAACTTCAAGTCTTGTTGAGCTTTCTTTTGTGATTTTTTACTCAATTTTTTAACTTTGCCCTGAAGCAAGCGTGTTTTGTTTTTTAAGCCACCAAATACCACCATAATAATTAATGATACGGATAACCATAACAATCTATTTTCTAGCAAAATTCCGGTTAACTCGATTGGTGTATTGTTTTTATCGTGCATGGTCCAATAGCGACTGACTTCGCCAAAAGCATTTAATCCAAAAGGGTCTAATAATGCTGCCATGTTTCGGTATTCTGGTTCATTAAAAAATTGACCAGAAATGGAGTAGAGAATAAATAATCCAACCGCGGCTAAATAGACTGCCATCATTGAACGGAATTTAATCGCAACCGCATAAAAAAAGCTAGCCAACACCAGCAAAGTAGGAATTGATAGATAAAAGTAAGCTGATAAATAATAACTAAAATGCGTATCACCTAATCTTTCTGGGTCGATCCAACCGGTTAGTGAGCCAATAGCGATACCTAAAATGATACCAAGAGGCACAAATGCAAAAACCGTTGCGACAACTGCGAGAGAGCCTAAAAAGCGTCCTAACTGATAGTTAAATGGATTCATAGGTTTGCTATAAATCAGTTCTGACATTTGATTAGTTTCATTTCTAGTCGCTGTGCTTGCAACAAAATTGACGACCAAAAACATTGAAAAGATACTCATAATTAGCAATGTTTGAGCAATAGAAAATGGTCCGTTGTATAAAACATTTCCACCACCACCTATTTGAACATTATCACTGACGGTTGCAAAAAAGGTGAGTAAAAAGAAAATGATGCAAGTCACATAAAAAGAAGGTTGTCGGGTAAAATAACGCCACTCGAAAGAAAGCATTTTTAATAACATAATTGACTCCTTACGCTGCGCTACGATGCGTGTTTAAAGTAGAAAAATAGACATCTTCTAAATTCGCGGGAGCTTTGTCAAAACCTTGAGGTGCATTCTCTGCAATTACGTGGACAATCGTTTGACCTGCAAATAAGCGTTTTGATATGACGTTAAGATCTTTTTCTATTTGTGATACTTCCGATTGTGAGACTGATTTTTTCCAAATTTGTCCTTTCAGTTTTTCAGTTAATTGAATGGGATTACCTTGTAAAATAATTTTACCCGATGCTAAAACCGCCATTTGAGGACAAAGCTCGCTAACATCATCGACAATATGAGTTGATAAAATAATGACTTTTGCTTCGCCTAAACTGACTAATAAATTGTGAAAGCGATTACGTTCTTCAGGATCAAGCCCTGCAGTTGGCTCATCAACAATTAATAAGTCAGGGTCGCCCAATAGTGCTTGTGCAATACCAAAACGTTGACGCATACCGCCGGAAAATCCACTGACAGCATTTTTTCTGTGTTGATATAAGTTGGTTTGAGCGAGTAATCCTTCAACTGCCTCTTTTCTTTGGGCTGAATTATCTATTCCTTTTAATATAGCTAAATGATTTAATAAGTCGTAGGCACTAATCCGCGGATATACACTAAAATCTTGAGGTAAATATCCTAAACGTTGACGAAGCGCCTGGGGATCTTCAAGCACATTAATTCCGTCAAAGTTGATTTCGCCATTATCAGCATCTTGTAAAGTCGCAATAGTACGCATTAATGATGATTTACCCGCGCCATTTGGCCCTAATAAACCAAACATGCCTTTAGGGAACTCTAAAGATATATTGTCCATAGCCTTGACGCCGTTGTCATAAGTTTTCGATAAGTTATTGATTGTTAACATTTTTATCCCCTTTTGATTGTTATAGTTGACTAGGAAAAGACGTTTAAATTTAGACGTGATTGGCTTAAGTCTCTAATCAAAATGACTGTAGTTAAGCAGACTGAATATTATAAAACGCACTATTATGGCTTTTTTATGCAATTTAGTGAAATTGTAAATGTAAGAGAAAATTATTTTGGAGTTTAAAGTGAGGTCATGCACTTATTTATACGAATTCGGGTTCTTTAGTTATCGTAAATTAAACTATTAAGGTATCTTGTTACGAAAGACAATAATTAACTTTAATAGAGAAACAAAACTGTATTAATGTTGCTAGATATTTTCTAGAGATGCTACAGTATGCAAGGAATCGAGCTGACATTTAATAAACATAATTCATACAATTGTAATAAAAATGATGAAGAAAAAAATAAAACTCACCCATCGATTAGCGGCTAAACTTGATAAACCTGCATTGATCAATTTAATGCAAGAATCCATTGAAATAAATATGAAAGCGTTTCTTTCTAAGGATGAAATTGAAGCTGCCAAAGAGACAATGGGGGTTGATAAAAGCTTATTGCAAGACGGTACTTATTTTATTATCGAAACCAGCCATCATGGTGAAACGGTAATGGTTGGATGCGGTGGTTGGGGGAAAAGAAGAACGCTTTACGGTGGTGATCATACAGTAGGTCGTGATGATACTTTGAGCGACCCTAAAACGGAACCCGCAAGGATTAGAGCCATGTATACTCACCCGGACTGGGCTAGGAATGGAATAGGAAGCTATTTAATTAATCTAGGCGAAGACTGCGCGCGTAAAGCAGGGTTTAAAACGATTGAACTTGGAGCGACAACAGCTGGCGAACCTCTTTATATTATGAAGGGGTATCGAGAAATAGACCGTGAAGTAATGATTGCTGCTAATGGCGCTGAAAGTATAATAATTAAAATGATTAAATCATTGGTATAAAACTTAAATGAAAAAAATACAATTTACACATAACTATAATAAATTAGGTAGTCAATTCTTTACCGAAGATAAACCTGCTTCAGTGACTAATCCGCACTTATTTATATTTAATCAAATTCTATCAAAAGAATTAAATTTGGATAATTCAGTTCTTAATTCTAAAGGTGGTCTTTCGTTTTTTTCGGGAAATAAATTACTTGAAGACTCCAAACCATTAGCAATGGCTTATTCAGGGCATCAATTCGGACACTTCTCTCCACAACTAGGCGATGGTCGCGCAAACTTACTTGGAAGTTTTCTGGACTCAAGCAATGTAGAATATGACTTGCAATTAAAAGGCTCAGGTAAAACTAGTTTCTCTAGGGGAGGTGATGGACGTTCCGCGCTAGGACCTGTTTTAAGAGAGTATATTGTCAGCGAAGCAATGGCAAAGCTTGGCGTGCCAACTACCAGAGCATTAGCGGCCGTGACAACCGGTGAAAAGGTGATGAGAGAAGGCATGATACCTGGGGGCATTATTACTCGAATTTCAAGAAGCTTTGTTCGTGTTGGAACCTTTCAATATTTTTCATCTAGAAATGATTTAGAATCAGTAAAAAAATTAGCAGATCATGTTATTGCTAGAAACTACCCAGAGATTAAAAATAACGATAATAAATACCTATGTTTTTTGCAAGAAGTTATCAAGCGTCAAGCTTACCTAATATCTAAATGGATGGGATTAGGTTTTATTCATGGCGTAATGAATACTGATAATATGTCAATTTGTGGTGAAACAATTGACTACGGCCCTTGTGCTTTTATGGACGAATTTGATTTTAATAAGAAATTCAGTTATATAGATAAAGATGGTCGCTATGCTTATTCAAATCAACCGCACATAGCACTTTGGGACTTAACTCGCTTTGCTGAATCTATTTTATCGTTATTATCGCCTAACCAGAAAGATGCGATTAAAATTGCAGAAGATCAACTCAATCAATTTCCAGAATTATATGAAAAACTTTGGTTGGTTGAAATGCAAAAAAAGTTAGGTCTTGAATCTTTAAATTCAGATTATAATTTAGAAAATAAAGAAGAGTGTAAACGCATAGTTGATAATCTATTAAATATTATGGCGGAATCCAAAGCTGATTTTACGCAAACATTTTATGCCCTTTCTAAATTGAAAAATGAAAAAAACAATGAAGATCAACCATTCAAAGATTTGTTTAGTGAAGCATTAAAAATTGATAGTTGGCTAGCAGAATGGCGATCTATCATCAATAAGTTATCAATTGATGAATTATCAAGGCTAAAAAAAATGACTCAAGTCAACCCGATTATAATCCCTAGAAACCACCAGGTTGAAAAAGTCATTAGAGCTGCTGAAGATAACAATGATTTTGAACCATTTTTTAAATTGAATACAGTACTAAAGTCGCCCTATACATTTGACCAAAATAAAACCGAATATATGGCAACGCCAAATGATATTGAAGTTGTTGAAAGAACATTTTGTGGAACGTGATTAGTTAATCGTCTTTGAATACTTAAATAAGTAATAGAAAAACTGTTAAAGATATCTGATGTCGTAGTTGACGAAGTTTCACCAGAAGCGGATTTCGATAATTAAATCACCACCAAACGACAACTATAAATTTGTCGATAAGAGACTACAATAAAATATCGAACGTAAACGGGTAAGTAGCATTTTGATGAAGTATTTTGCATAAACGTATGGAGACAAACTGTCCTACTAAATGTATTGTGGTGTTTATTCTGCGCAACACTGGCAGAATATTCTGTATTGAAATAATGAGGGGCATAAGCCTACGAAAATATTTAGCGTTTGCTCTTACTTTAGTATCACAAATAATGGGAATAAAAGATGATTAAACTTCACGGTTTTTCTGCTAGTAATTACTACAACGTACCTAAGCTCGCCCTTCTGGAGAAAGGCATCGCGTTTGAGGAAATTGTAACTTACTCCGGGGCGGGTCCACAATACAAACTCGAGTATCTCGACAAAAGCCCTTTGGGTAAGTTGCCAGCAATTGAAACGACCGAAGGGTACATCAGCGAGTCTCGAGCAATTTTGGAATATATTGAACGAGCTTACCCGCACCATTCATTGCTGCCTGCGACACCCTTTGACATTGCTAAAGTGCAGGAGTTGTCACAGTTCATTGAACTTTACTTTGAGCTTGTGGCCCGCCGTCTGGTTGTCAACCTGTTAGCCGGTACCGAGCCAGATAAAGTTGTGTTGAAAGAAGTAGAAAGTGCTCTAAACAAGGCTGTAGTAGCGCTGAGAAAACTTTCGTCTTTTGAGCTGTTTGCCTATGGAGACCAATTCACTCTGGCAGATATTGCGGTAATTTTGAATCTTCCCATAGTACGCAGCGTTGGAAAAAAATTTCTAGGCAGAGATCCTTTATCAGATGTGCCAGGATTGAATGCCTACTGCATGCGCATGGAAGAACGACCTCACGTTAAGACAATTCGCGCTGATACAGCAAATGATTACCCAAATTTCATGGCGCACCTGAAGACGTTGTATGGAATTTAGTAAAAATGGCTTTGCTACAAAGATCGACATGATTTAGCAGCATTTCTGCGCGCGTTAATATGGAGAAGTAGTGTTATAAGTGTGCAGAAATGAATGTATGTGTAACTTGTTAGAAACCAGACGCCTACTTTCCCAATTGAGTTGATTATCAACAATTGATGATGGATGGAATTCAGCATATCGAAGTAAATATTAAACTAAAAGGAAAAACTAATTTTTAATATAATTAGTCTTTCATTCATTTTTTTTAAGATTATTATTTATATTTTTTTAGGTTGGTTTATTCGGATAAAGTGATGGGATTTCATTCGAGTTCGATTTGTTCATCGACAATGATGCTAAAACTAGCGTATTACGAATTAGGTTAATATCGTTTTTAACAAGATCACATTGAAAGTCTACTTCATCGGCTACTTTCCTTGAATATCTTTGTTGTTCAATATTATGCAATTTATTGATAAGAGCCGTGTCTGATAGACCTTTTAATACATCACCGATAGAATAAAAAATCTTGTCTGACAAAGTATTAACCCAAGCAATAAGATCCTGCTCTATGTCACTCGCTATGTTTGAATTAATACTCTTGTTTAATTTTTTAAGACAAGTTTTTTCACTTTCGTTGATCTGATTTTTGATGTCTAACTCTTTATTATGTTTAATATGACTATTTTTATGTTTTCCTTTTTTCATAAAATAGGCGGTTAGAGTCAATAGCCATAGAATGAATAATGCGCCACTTATATTTTTCCAGAAAACTATTTTAGAATGGTCTATTGGTTGTTGAGTGTTATTAATAGGACTAATCATAGTTGATGTCTTATCTGTTGATGAGTCATTTTGGATAGCCGCTTTGACGTTAAATGTTCTAGATGGAATACTGGCTATTTTTTGAGAGTCGCTGTTTACATCCCACCAACTCACTTGAATTTCCGGAATAGTAATTTTACCTTCCTTTGATGGTATCACTGCCAGTTTTTCAATACGTTGTGCTAACAAACCGTTATCGTTTATCTGACGTTCTTTTTGTGGGGTATCTGGATACCACTGTAAACCGGCGACTTTTGGTAGTATTATTGATGGTAATTGCGCTTCACTTAGCCCCTGAGCTGTCAATAACAATGTCCAAGTGATTGGTTCGCCTACGGTTAGCTCTTGTGTTTGAGGTGTCCATTTATCCGCCAATACAACAGATGACGCTGGTATCCATGGATTAGATGCTTTGGCCGGTTGTGGTTTTACGGTAATTATTTTTTCTTTGCTATTAACACTAATAGGGCGGGTAGTATTTAAAAAGCGGTTTCGATTTTTTTGGTTTGGATCGTTGACATCTGCCGTAAAATTAACAGAATCAATTTTTAATTCGCCGCTGTTTTGTGGGAAAATAGCATAACGTCGTTCTGTCACTAGATAACGCGTGTTATCAATTGTTTTATTATATTGAGCATCTTCACCTAGTTTTTCGATAATACTGTCTCCAGCTAATGGCTCGGACAATCTGGCGTAATGTGTATTGACAGCTCTAAATAGTCTGACCGTGTAAATGATTTGTTGTTGTACATATACTTTTTGACTATCAACGTCACTTTCTAAAAAAATGGCTTTTTGTGTACCACCTAATGTGACCCTATCACTGGTGTCTTTTATAAATAATTTGATTGCTGTAGATGTTAAATGACCGATAGAAATAGGCGGGATAGTTATGTTGCCTGTTTTTAGGGTGCTTAACTTTATTTTCCAGCCTTTGACTGTAGTACCCCGACCATTAACGTAGCTAGATTGCTGAAACTGACTATTTGAAAGAATGGTAAATTCTTTTGGTATTAAGGATAAGTCAGGTTGGTCAACTGTTTCTTCATCTATTTGTAAGGTCAAAACAAATGTTTCTCCCGCATGAATATTGGTTCTATCAATTGATTGGGTTAGTTCAGCACGAGCTACAGCAGAAAAAAGAAAAGCCAAAACACAAAAAACAAAAAATACAATTTTGTTATTGAACAAGACTGGGTCTCGATTGATTGAGCTGCGCAATATATTTATCTTAGTGTTCATAGCTTACCAAACCTTCTTTTCTTTTTGCTCTCTGCCCCGACGCTGATATTCACGATACATTTTTCTACGTAACAAACCGCCAGGGTCATCAGGGATTTTTTCTAACCAATGCTTTAATGCTTGGTCTTTTTCATTTTTATCACGTTGATCTTCGCTAATCTCAGCTTCTTTTTCTTGTTGTTCTTGATTCTCTTTATCTTTTTGTTCTTGCTGTTTTTCTTCTTCCGATTTTTCGCCTTCTTCCTTTTTCTCATCAGAATCTGAATCTGAATCAGACTGGTCTTTATTTTCTTCTTTTTTATCTTGCTCTTCTTTGTCCTGTTCTTCTTTATCTTTTTTCTCTTGATCTTTGTTTTTTTGTTCTTGTTGTTGCTTTAGCATTTCTTCAACTATTTTTTTATTAAAAATTGCATCTTCATGTTCTGGCTCCAATGCTAAAGTGTTGTCATATGATTCAATGGCTTCTTTTAACTTTTGTGATTTAGCCAGAGCATTTGCTCGGTTATAAAATGAATCAGCATCTGTCCCTTTCGAAAAACCAGATACAGCTGACTCAAAATCATCTGATTTATAGTTGGCAGAAGCCTTCCAGTTATCACTTTCAAACAGCGACGCTGATTTTTTATAGTCTTTTTGCTCGAACGCTCGTTGCGCTTGTTGATCTTTTGTATTCCATAAGTTATTCCAAGTTGCATCCCATGATTCTGCTTTTAGGTTAAAGGAAGTTATGCTACTGGCAGTTAAGAGTATAAAGAATAAACCAGCATTGGAGTTGAATTGAGTCGATTTTTGATGAAAATTTATTTTTAATAAGCGTATTAAAAACAGTAAACCAATAATCCAAGATAACCAATAACCATCATCTATCCAACGACTGATACGTTTGTCAGACTCCTCTGCACCTAGATTGTCGTCATTATTTTTTTGAAATTCTTTTTGTTGTGCAAGGATCTGCATGATGAAATTAATATCATCATTATTTGCTGTTAATTCAACATACTGACCATTTGATTCCGTTACAATTGATTTTAAACGTGAGGCATTTAGTTTTGGTAAAATAATATTGCCACTATTGTCTTTTAAGAAGCCGCTTTTTTCAGAGCCATTACCATCAGGGAGGGGAATAGGTGCGCCTTGTTCTGTACCAACAGCTAAAACAGAGAGCAAATGTTTACTGTTTGAAAGTGCATCTACTACACCCGCTTCAAATTCATCTTCAACGCCATCAGTAATCCAAATAATCTGACCGGTTGATTGCTTTGCGTTATTGAGTAATTCGATTGCTTTTTTAATCGCTATGTCAGGTCGGCTTCCCAGAACAGGCATAATACCGGTTGATAGTGTAGGGATCATGGATGCTATGGTATTTGAATCAGAGGTTAATGGACTAATAATAAACGCATCACCTGCATACACTACTAAACCAATAGTTCCTTCATTGGTTTGCTCAAGTATATCCATTATTTTAAATCGTGCTCTATCAATCCGTGATGGTTTAATATCAGTTGCATCCATCGATAGAGATAGGTCTAAAAGTATTACGCGTGAGTCTTCAGTTTGAAAAACAGGAACATTCTTTTCTCTAATCGCAGGTCCACTAATTGCGATAATCATTAGAAAAGCAATAATAGCTGTTAACCACAAATTATTTTTAGTGGATTGGTTTTTACTTGAAATCATTAAAAATTTTATCAAGTGCGCAGAGATCACTTTTTGCCAAGATGATTCTCGATTGGATATTTGTTTAACACCGAATAGAATTAGCCCTAATAAAACAATTAGCCAAAGCAGTTCTGGTCGAAGAAAATGAAAAAACGAAAAATCTAATTGATTTAATTCAGTTGGCATAACGACCACCTTTTGGCTTATTCCCTAACTGGTTCTGGGTTTGGCTTTGTTCTTGACCTTTATTCAGACTTTCAAAATCATCCTCTCTATCGATATTATTTGTTTGTTTTAATAATCGAATGATATTTCGTATCAATTGAAAAATAATTGGTAGCATTAATAATGCAAGCGCTAATAATAATGGATAAAAATATAATGCTTGGATCGGACGGTAAATTTCAGGTTCATCCTCTACAGGCTCTAAAGTGTCTAAAAGAGTATAAATCTGCGCTAGCTCTTCACTGCTTCGGGCTCTAAAATATTGACCGCCTGTGTGTTTGGCAACCGCTTTTAAAGTCACTTCGTCAAGCTCGGCGGATGGATTAAAAGTTTGTGTTCCAAAAAGCAATGAGCGCCTTATTTGTTTATCGGCTCCGACACCAATGGTGTATATTTTTATTCCAGCATGTTTCGCCAATTTAGCCGCTTCAATGGGATCGAGTGCGCCCGAATTATTTCTACCATCGGTTAATAATATTAAAACGCGATTTTCGGCGGGGCGTTCTTGTAATCGTTTTATTGATAATCCAATGCCATCACCTATTGCCGTTCTTGATGCTCCCGCTAGGCCTATCTCAGTTTCATCTAACATATGCCTAACTGTTGTTAGATCGAATGTTAAAGGAGTTTGCAAATAGGCTTTTTCACCAAAAAGGACTAAGCCAATTCGATCACCTTCACGTTTTTCAATAAATTCATTCAGTATTGATTTCACAACTACCAAACGGTTTACATGACGTCCTTGTAGCTTTAAATCTTCCTCCTCCATACTTCCTGAAATATCAATACTTAATAATAAGTCTCGACCGCTTGTTGGAAGCTCGATCGGATCATCTATCCATTGTGGTCTTGCGATAGCGACTAAAAGAGCCGTCCAAATTGATAAGTTCAGGAGTAACCCTAACCAACTTTTTTTAGAGTGCTTACTTTGATTTTCTTGAAATTCGCTCCAATTGGCAAATAGAGGTGTTCTTATAGAGGATAATTTAGGTCGTTTGGCTTTACTGATTAACCACAAAATAATGGGCAGGGGAATAAACAATAAAACTAACGGATAAACAATCTGTATCATTATGCTATCCCATCAGTTAAAGATTGTTGGTTTTTTTTAGATGGTTTTTTATTCTTTATCGCTTTACGTATAATTAGTTCAATACTCTTTTCTATTTTATTTACCATACTTGAGTATTCTGCTTTATCAACACTGGCATTTTTTTGATAACGTGATTGGCTCATTTGCTTTACATCACCTTGTGTGAAAATATTTTTACCAGCCTCATAATTAATGAAATCCCACCATGCTTGTCCGTTAATTGAAGCAACAAGATTGGCTGGGTAGTAGATTAAACAAACTCTTTTTAACAGTGCTGACAATTTGGAAATTGATTCATTATTAGCTTCCAGTTGTGATAATGATTTTAATTCTAACTTAGCTGAACGTAAATAGCGTAAAGCTCTCTGCTTTTTGATTACCCTGATAATAATAAAGCAAAGAGTACAAATTAGTATACTTAATAAGATCCACCAACCTATAGCTAAAGGAAATTGGTCGATATTTTCTGGTAAATGGATATCTCTAAGATTATTTAATGGTGAGTCATCCAAAGGAGATGCTTGCGGTGGAGCTGTATTAACGGGAGGAGCTTGTTGAGCATTGATGGGTATAGAGCTAGCAATACTTTTTGCTATATTCATCAACATTAGCGTTTACTCTTTGATGTTGAGACTCTTGAACGTAGAGTATCGATTAGATTATGCTGTAAATAATTGGTATCAATGCTATTAAAAAGACCTTTATGTTTAATCACGAAGTCTTGAATTTTATTCTTCTTATTAATAAAGTTTTGTTGGTAATTTTTTCTTGTCATTGTTGAATTAGTATCTAGGATACCTTCATCAAAACCATTACTAATTCCATATATTCCGGCTGGCGGTAATGTGGATTCAATTGGGTCACTAATTAAAATACAATGTAAATCAGTGTGCTGAGATATACGGCTTAATTGCCTTTCGCAGTCTTCATCAAAATCATTAAAGTCACTAATGACATGGACTACACTACCTGGTTTGGCTAGATGTTTTAAGCGTCTTAAAGAAGCTCTCAACGGACTTTCTTTTATTTTATCGGTTGCAACTGTCGGGTTTTTTTTTGGGTCAAAGCACTCATTTAGAGTTGATTGATGATTTTCTACAATGCGACTTAAAAGTCGCATACAATTTCGGCGATTACTTGATGGTTTCATTTCAAAATGTTTTTCTTTTCCATGCGAGCCTTGCCCAAATGACTCTAGTCCAAACAATAGGGCACCAAAGCGATCACCATTAGCCAGTGTTGACCACATCAATTGTGCCGCAATGTGAGAAGCTAATATAGACTTAAATACTTTAGCAGTGCCAAAAAACATACTTGGCATTTGATCAAGTAGAACAAATACAGGTCGTTCTCTCTCTTCTTTAAATATTTTGGTGTGAGTTTCGCCTGTTCGAGCGGTTACTCGCCAGTCGATGTTGCGAATATCGTCGCCAATTTGATAGATTCGGCTTTCATCAAAATCCATACCACGGCCTTTAAAGCGCGACTTGAATCCTCCGACTCGATTCGTTTTGACTCTTGAATCAAACTCTTGCCATTGAATAACAGGTTTAACTCTAGTCTCTAATAATTGATTTAGAGTGAGGTCTAGACCCGGACTAAAATCTGGATCGTCAAAGTCTGCTTTAGCGGAAGCAAAATGATGATGTTGGTTAGACCAATTTGACATAATTTCTAACAGCGCTTCTGAAAACTGGTTAAGCGAGAGGTGTAATAGAAATTAAACGCTCTATTACGCTATCACTATCAATTCCTTCGGCTTCAGCCTCATAAGTCAGAATTAAACGGTGTCTCAATACATCATATGCCATACTTTGGATATCTTCAGGTGTCACATAATCACGGTTATCAAGCCATGCAGATGCTCTTGCACAACGGTCAAGAGATATTGTTGCTCTTGGGCTAGCGCCATAATCTAACCAGCGGTCTAAGTCTTTATCTAGAATTTGAGTATCGCGAGTATTGATGATTAACTGAATAATATAGGCTTGCAATTCATCGGCCATATGAATATCTAAGACTTCATCTCTTGCGGTAAAAAGGTCATCTTGCATTAAATCAACCATATCCACGGATTTGAAATTTTTATGTGCTTCGGCTCTTGTCAATGCCAATATCTTTGCTTCAGCTTCTGCATCAGGATAATCGACTTTTACGTGCATTAAAAAGCGATCAAGTTGTGCTTCAGGAAGAGGGTAGGTGCCTTCCTGTTCAATTGGGTTTTGCGTAGCCATAACTAAAAACAGTCGATCTAACTGGTAAGTTTGACTGCCTACTGTCACTTGTCTTTCTGCCATCGCCTCTAACAATGCTGATTGTACTTTGGCTGGGGCACGATTAATTTCATCCGCTAAAATTAAATTATGAAATAACGGTCCTTTTTGAAATTTAAAACTGGCGTCTTGGGGACGATAAATTTCAGTACCGGTTAAATCCGCAGGTAATAAATCAGGGGTAAATTGTATACGATGAAAATTACCTTCAACACATTTAGATAATGCATTGATTGCTCTAGTTTTTGCTAACCCAGGTGCACCTTCCACAATTAAATGACCATCGGCTAATAAGGCAATGATAATTCGTTCAATCAATCTTTCTTGCCCAACAACTTCTTGACTAAGATTTTGTTTTAAAAGTAAAAACTTATCTTGTAGGGATGCTTGTGAGGAGGCTTGTAGAGACATAGTTAAGTTACTTTTATTGGTTATCTATACACAATATATCGCGAAAGTGATTTAAGAGTGAAATTAGGGAAGCATTTTTACCCGATTTGACGCAATTTTTCCAGTGATATAATCAGAAAAAAGCAAAATTGACCAAGAAGTTTGCAACAAAGTGTTAAGCTAACCGAATTATCGCTTTAATGAGAGTGATATAGCACTTTTGTTGTTGTTTTACCAATGAGTGTTTTTGATGGATTATAGTTTTCCTGACTTTTAACCTTTATTGCAATAACCGTACGAATTAACTAGTTATTCATAGAATCTCTTAAGGTATAATTAGAGCCAAATTTTTGAGGAATATATTAAACATGTTTGAAAAAGATACGCTCGATGAGCTGCTGAAAAAGCACCCATTTTTAAATTTTCCAAGCAACCTTGCATTGGTTGATTTTATTCACAAAGCATCGATCGACAAGACCTTGGCAAAAGTTGAAATACGTCTTCCTTTTCCTGCTCATGGAATTATCGACTCATTGAATAACGAATTACAAGATTTGCTTAAATCTGAGTGGCCTGATTTAATTTTTGATATTTCCATAAAGCAAAACTTAATAGCCTACGAAACAAAAGCGGGTGTAGAGCCGATTGATAATGTTAAAAATGTCATTGCTATTGCTAGTGGTAAAGGTGGAGTCGGTAAGTCAACCACGAGTGTGAATCTAGCGCTCGCTTTGCAAAAGGAAGGTGCAACAGTAGGCATTTTAGATGCCGATATTTATGGTCCAAGCATTCCTATAATGTTAGGTATTGCGGATGAGAAGCCCGTTTCGGAAGATAAAAAAACAATACTTCCGTTAAATGCACATAATATAGAAGCTATGTCGATTGGTTTTCTAGTCGATGAAAAGCAAGCAATGGTCTGGCGTGGGCCGATGGCATCTTCTGCTTTACAACAAATTGTAAGAGACACAAAATGGGGCGTACAAAATGCAGGTAAGTTGGATTATTTAATTGTCGATTTACCACCCGGAACAGGCGATATTCAATTAACCATGGCGCAAAAAATCCCAGTAACTGCTGCGGTAATAGTTACCACACCACAAGACTTAGCTTTAGCGGATGCTAAAAAAGCGATCACTATGTTTGAAAAAGTAAAAATTCCTGTGATGGGCGTTATTGAGAATATGTCGACTCATATTTGCAGTCAATGTGGTCATCAAGAAGCAATATTTGGAGAAGGTGGCGGTAAAGAGCTATCAACTGACTACCAGATTCCGCTGCTTGGCCAGTTACCTCTTGCAATGAGCATTAGAGAGCAATTAGATGCGGGCACTCCGGCGTTATCGGTCGATCCTGAAAGCGACATAAGTCTTAATTACAGAAGTATTGCAAGAAATCTCGTTGCTAATCTATCTAAGCTTGGAAAAGATTTCTCTAAAGGTGCTGGAGCAATTGATATTAAGACTTGGTCACCATCAAATTAATCATTGAATAATGACTCGTGCTTTAAAGACTTGAATTCAATATAGGTACGCTTATGGCTTTTGATGATTATTACTTTTTAGAAAGAGCAATTCATGCGGGTAAACAATCACATTGTGTTTCTAAACATGTTGGCTGTATTGCAGTTTTGGAAAAGAGAGAAATACTAACTGGTGTCAATGGGACTCCTCCAGGTTTCGATAATTGCGATGAAGTGTTTGAAGATAATTGTGACGAACACAATCAATGGACTAAATTACATGAATTACATGCCGAAACTAATCTAATCGCGTATGCCGCCAAAAAGGGTATCTCTTTAGAGGGCGCAACAATATATTGTAGCCACGAACCTTGCACAGATTGTCTTAAAATGCTGACAGCGATTGGGGCAAAAAGAATTGTATTCAGAACCATATTTTTAGCTAATAATTTAAATCGTGATGCTAGAGACGAATATATTAGCCGCTGTAATATACCGATTGAGCATTTGCCTGAGATGTGAGTCCATCAAAATTAGTTGATTACCATCAGCCTATTTAGTAACAAATAATAGAATTACTAAATAAATTAAGCCGAAATTTTTTTTGAAAAATTAACTCTAGTTTATTGTTGACATCTTGTTAAAGTTATAAAACGGCAATTTTATTTGAAGTTGGTTAATACAAATTAGGCTGTATATACTTTTATGTTCTGGTTCAGTAAACATTCACCTTGAAGTCATTATGATTCATTTTAACGCAATTTTCTTTTAGAAAAAGTGTAACAAGAGTAAAATTCTCTTTAAATTAAGTGTCGAGCTGGATTTTGTGTTTTCCGTATTTTAGACCTTGCAGAGTTTATTAAACAATAAGCCTAGCTTAAACTTGATGCAGTACTTGGAATCTTTAAAGAATTAAATAGGAATATTATGCCAAATTGGTTAGTTCGTCTTTATGAAAATTTTGTTGTTAAATATACAACAATTACTTTTTTGGTCGTTATCACGATAATTATTATTGTTTCCTCCCATATGGTTTCTTTCAGGATGGATGCTTCAGCGGATTCTCTAGTCTTGGAAAATGACCGCTCATTGGAATATTACCGCGAAGTTAAAAAAAAATACGGCACAGATGACTATCTGTTTATCACTTTTTCACCCTATAAAGAGCTCTTTTCTGAAGGTTCAATTAAACAGTTAACCGCTTTAAAAGAACAGATTAATGCAATACCTGAAGTTGAAACGGTTATTTCTCTAATCGATGCACCTCTATTTAATGAAAAAACGGTGAGTTTAGGAAATATTGTAAACGATATTTATTTTATTAAAGACAAAGAGGTTGATCTTGTTCAAGCTAAAAAGGATTTGATGTCAATTAAGTTGTATCGAAACTTGCTAATTAGTGAAGATGGTAAAACAACCGCTATTCAGGCTAATCTAAAGGGTAATAAAAATTACTTTAAATTAAACGATGAGCTTCAAGCACTTCAATGGAAAAAGTTTCAAAAACAGACGTTAACAGCCTATGAAGTAGCGGTAATGAAAAACCTTAAAGCTGAGTTACGGTTATTGTCTGATGAGGTTTCAAAACGTAATGAAAAAGTAATCAATAACATCCGTTTATTTAAAGCTGCTTATTCTGGAATAGCGAAAGTGCATTTGGGCGGAATTCCTATGATAGCCCACGATATGGTCGAATTTGTTAAAAGCGATCTTATCGTATTTGGTGTTGGCGTATTTCTTTTATTGATTTTGATACAGTCATTCATTTTCAGAAAAATTAGATGGGTGATTATTACTCTAGGTTGTTGTTTTATTACTGCGATCACTGCGATTGGTATTTTGGGTTGGTTGGATTGGCCTGTAACCGTTATTTCATCTAATTTTGTCGCGTTACTGCTGATTATCACCATGTCATTAATGATTCATTTAATTGTACGGTTTAGACAAGTTGAACGTGAATTCTGTGAATTAAGTTACGAGGAAAAAATTGTTGAAACAATCAAATCCATGTTTGTTCCGTGTGGTTACACAACGCTAACAACTGTGGTTGCATTTGGCTCTTTGATGGTCAGTGATATAAGACCTGTTAGTGATTTTGGTAAAATGATGATTATGGGAGTGAGTTTAGCTTTTGTGATAGCGTTTATTTTATTCCCGTTATTAATGCTACTAAAAAAGAAAAAAACATTGGATGCTCGTAAAGAAGGCGCTTTTTTTGCTTTTACCAATTTATTAGCAAAAATAAGCGATCAATGGCGTTGGCAAGTGGCGGTTCTTTCAATTTTTTTGGCTGGCGCGAGTGCATGGGGGATCGGCTATTTATCAGTCGATAATCGTTTTATTGATTATTTCAAAACCGACACTGAAATTTATCAAGGAATGAAAGTCATTGATACAGAATTGGGTGGAACAACACCACTAGAAATCATTCTAGAAAGAGGTGCAATCGAGTCTGACTTTGCATTCCTCAATGGGGGCAGTGAAGACGATGACTTTGATGATGGTGATTTTGGTGATGATGAGTTTGAAGACGGCGAATTTGAAGATGGAGACGGTTTTGCAGAAGTCTCACCTAAAGAGTCGCCTAAACTTTGGCTGACTTCACACGGCATTGACAAGTTGCATAAAATTCAAGACTTTCTAGAAACGATACCGGTTAATGGAAAAGTTCTATCATTAGCGGCAGGGTTACAAATTGTAGAACAGATTAATAATAACCAACGATTGGATGATTTTGAATTATCACTACTTGAAAAGAAAATACCTAAAGACTTAAGAGATCAGGTCATGGCTCCATTTTACGATAGAGAAAATGATGAAGTGAGATTTTTAATCCGCGTTGAGGAATCGAATCCGAACTTGAATAGAAATAAATTGTTAGAAGAAATATCAATATTTATGACCCAAGAGATGAAAATTTCCAAAGAACACTTTCATTTTACAGGCATGTTGATCTTATATAACAACATGTTAGAGAGTTTGTTTGAATCTCAAATTCTGACTTTAGGTGTGGTGTTTGGAATTATTTTATTGATGTTTATTGTTCTATTCAAATCTTTTAAGTTGGCATTGATTGGAATGTTTCCGAATCTCATTGGTGCTTGTTTTGTTTTAGGCTTAATGGGCTGGTCTGGTATTCCTCTTGATATGATGACTATTACAATTGCTGCAATCAGTATTGGAATTTCAGTTGATAATACTATTCATTATATACATAGATTTAAAACAGAGTTTGCAAAGTGTGGTGATTATACAAAAGCCATGTATACCTGTCATGACACAATTGCGAGGGCGATGTACTTCACTTCGATTACTATTATTGCAGGATTTTCGGTTCTGTTGTTATCGAATTTTATGCCGTCAATTTATTTTGGGGTGTTTACTAGTTTAGCGATGTTTGTGGCGCTGATTGCAAATTTGACTTTATTGCCGGTGTTATTGCTGTTGATAAGACCGTTTCAAAATAAATAAAATTTAATTTAAAATGGGGAACTAAAGGTTTAAAGTTAATTGCTTTAACTTAAATTCCTATTTTATCCATTTGTGTTAGAGCTATTTAGCGAGATGCCTGATTTTTTCAACCATCGCTTTCAAGCCATTTCCGCGGGTTGGACTTAAATGTTTAACCAAATCAAGTTTTAAAAAATAATCTTCAATATTAAAATCTAAAATTTCTTTTTTTGTTTTATTGTTATAAGCCGCCATTACAATAGCAAGCAAACCTTTAACTATTAAAGCATCGCTATCAACTTGAAATATTAATTTATCAGACTCAATTTTGTAATCAATCCATACTTGACTTTGGCAACCGGGAACGGTTCGGTCGTCTGTTCTTAATGCAGGATTCATGGCCGGCAATTCTCTTCCTAAATCAATCATATAGCGATAGCGATCTTCCCAACTATCAAAAAAACTAATCGTTTCTACTATTTCGTCAGAGAGGTTCATTTTAAAAAAACATTCCGGTTTCTAATTTTGCTTCGTCACTCATCATATCCCTAGTCCATGTCGGATCGAAAACAAGTTCGACTTCGACACTATTGACATTAGGAACTTTTGCAACTCGATACTTTACATCACTCACTAGAACGGGACCCATTCCGCATCCTGCAGCCGTTAGTGTCATGAGCACATCAACTGTTTTTTCGCTTTGATTGATAGAAACTTTATAAATAAGACCTAGATCAACGAGGTTGACAGGAATTTCTGGATCAAAAATACTCTTAAGTGCGGTCCAAACATGCTCTTCTAGGATCTGTTGAGTATCAACTTTAGGAAACTCTAGCACTTCAGCTTTTAATCCTAAAGCGCCGGCATCTGTTCCATCAACTCTTGCCATATTGCCATTCACTACAATGGTATAATTTCCGCCAAGATCTTGTGTAATAGTAACAAAAGTATCTTTCTTAATTGTAATTCTTGTTCCAACAGGTACTAAACGAGCGGGACAATCTTGTAACGCGACAACCATTTTTCTACTGGAAGACATCTATTGTGCTTCCACAGAAAAACTTTCACCACATCCACAACTTGCTGTAGCATTAGGATTTGAAAACTCTAATTGATAATTAACGCCTTTTTTTGTTAAATCAATAACGGTCCCTTGGATTAATGGGATAGTTGAAGGCTGTACAAAAAGATTTAAGTTATCACTTAGTTCAAACTTTAGCGCTGAATCGTTTTTTTCTAAAAGCAGTTCTAATAAGTATTTGTATCCAGAACAGCCACTCTCTTTCACATTAAAAATGACACCAACAGCATTTTTGTTGTCAACTTGTTTTTGCAAATGAGAAATAGCGCTTGCCGTAACGGTTACCGGTTGCGAGCTACTGGGATCAAATTTTTCTACAGTCATTTTATTTCTCTATTTAGCATTAGTAGGTAATTTACAAATATCTATTCAAAATAATATTTTACTCACAGCAACATTCTACTTACAACAACATGGTCAACGCGACTTTAATTGACTTACATAATTGGTCAATTTCTTGTGTTGTATTATAGAAGCAAAGAGAAGCTCTAACTGTGCCATCAATATTGAGAGCTTGCATCAAAGGCATGGCGCAATGATGTCCTGTTCTTACTGCAATGCCTTGTTGATCTAACATCATTCCGAGATCTTGCGCATGGCAGTTATCGATGTTGAAGCTTATAACCGCAGCTTTATGGCAGTCTTTTCCAATAATTTTAAGACCATCAATTTTTTCTAGTGATGTTGTTGCATAATCTAAAAGATAAGACTCGTAATCGTTTAACATTTTACGGTCAAAACTATTGAGATAGTCTGCAGCGGCCGCAAGGCCTATCGCACCAGATACATTGGGAGTACCTGCTTCGAACTTGTAAGGCAATTGATTAAATGTGGTTTTTTCAAAACTTACTTTTTCAATCATTTCTCCGCCGCCTTGCCAAGGCGGCATTTTTTCTAGTAAATCTTTTTTTCCATACAAGACACCAATGCCCATTGGGGCAAACATTTTATGACCTGAAAAGGCGTAGAAGTCACAATCTAAATCCTGCACATCAACTTCAATATGAGCAACGGCTTGAGCACCATCTATAAGAATTTTTGCATGCACTTGATGTGATAATTTGATCATTTCTTTAATAGGATTTATAACACCTAAAGCATTCGATATATGTCCAATTGCTACTAATTTAGTTTTGTTACCCAATAAACTTTTAAACTGTTCAAGGTCGAGCTCTCCGTTTTCCTTAACGTTAATGACTTTAATGATGGCGCCTGTTTGTTGGCTGAGTAATTGCCAAGGCACAATATTTGAATGATGTGCTAGTGTCGATAAAATAATCTCATCTCCTGGTCCAATATTTTTTTGCCCCCAAGATTGAGCAACCAGATTAATTGACTCCGTTGTGCCGCGTGTCCACAATATTTCTTCTCTGTGTTCTGCGTTGATAAAATGTTGAATAGTGGTTCGAGATTGTTCAAACTCTTGTGTCGCTTTGTCACTTAAATAATGTGCGCCCCGATGGACATTTGAGTTTGTGTTTTTGTAATACTGAGTGACAGCATTAATAACAAAACCAGGTTTTTGCCCCGTCGCCCCGTTATCTAAATAAACCAAGGGTTTGCCATTCACCTTGGTTGACAAAATAGGAAAATCGCCTCTAATTTTTTTAATATCAAAAGCTCTTAATATAGGTTGTTCAGTCATTTGAATTGATGCGTTAGTATTCATATTTGTCATAGTGTAAATGGTTATTTAAATGAAATATAATTAATTTTAACTCAAGTAGGTTGGAACCAAAATAAGTTTAATTATAGGCTTTGCTCACAATAAAGTGAGCTTGCTTTGAATTAATTGAGTTAATGTTTTTTTAATAGAATCATTTTTCACATAAGCCAACAACTCATTGATAAAACCGACACTAATCATCGCGCGTGCTTTGGAATCAGAGATCCCTCGTGATTTCAAATAAAATATTGAAGCATCATCAATTTTTGCGACAGTTGCACCATGGGCACAAATAACATCATCCGCGTAGATTTCTAATTCGGGTTTTGTATTGATCTCTGCAGTATTGGTTAAAAGTAAATTTTTATTACTTAATTGAGCATCCGATTTTTGAGCATCTTTAAAAATATGGATTTTACCATTAAAAGTTGCTTTAGCTTTATCTGCAATAATTCCTCTAAAAACTTCTTTGCTATTACAATGAGGAACACGGTGTTCAATACAAGTATGGTAATCGATGCTCGCTTCGCCGGAGGGTAAATAGATCCCAGAGGTTTGACTTTGTGCACCACTGCCAACGTTTATGACTTTCACATCCGTTTTATTAAGTAAGCTACCATTTGAATAGAAAAAAGAATTCAAGGCTGCGTTTTTGTTGAGTAAATGAGACAAGTTACTAATTTGCTTGTGCGAATTAGATTCCAAGTTAAATCGGTAATGTTCTGCGTTAGCATTTTCTTCTACGTTAACAAGAGTGGCTTGTACTGCGAGTTGTGAATTGTCATCTTCAGATTTTTTTTCTGAAGATATGAAAACTTCAACGATAGTCGATTCACTACTTTTTGATAAATCTAATATAAGTTTATTGATTGATAAAAAACTGTTTTCATATACTCCATTTGAACTTGTCGCATAATGAATGATGTAAAGTGGTTTTTTTAATTTGACATTTTCTTTAAGCTTTACATAGTTTGTATTATTTGAATACGAATTTAAATTGGATTTAGTTAACGAGACAATAGAGTTTTTTTCTTCACCATATTTATTTTCGATTTTACTAATTTTATCTAGTTGTTCACTTGTCAAATTACTTGGTGAATTAAATGACAGATCATTCTTTTCAGTTATTCTAGATAATTCATCACTGTAATTTCCGTCAATAAAGACTAATAAATTAGACTCTGCTAAATAATCATGCTTTAAAGATGTTTGTTCTTGGATGTTAACTTTTACTTTTTCGACATCTTTTATCATTTTACTGAATTCAAACTGTTCAGTCTTTAAGAAATATACATCATTATATTTCCAATCTTCACTCTTTCGAGTAGGAATAGTAAGATCAATCAAATCAGCCAGATAAAATGGTGATGTTGGTAGTTCTTTAACAAGCGTTAAATTTACATCAGTCATCTTAGTTATTCCTGACCTATCCAGCCGTAGCCTTTTTCTTCCAATTCAAGTGCTAATTCTTTACCACCTGTTTTGATTATTTTCCCGTCAGATAAAACATGAACAAAATCAGGCACTATAAAATCAAGTAATCTTTGATAATGAGTAATAATTAGAAATGAGCGGTTTGGATCACGACTTGCATTTACTCCATCAGCCACAACTTGAAGTGCGTCAATATCTAATCCTGAATCTGTTTCATCAAGAATACATAGTGTTGGTTCTAGCAACATCATTTGCATTAACTCGTTGCGTTTTTTCTCACCACCAGAAAAGCCTTCATTAACACCACGCTTTAAAAAGTTTTGGTCGAGATCAACTTCTTTACATTTCTCTCTGGCAAGTTTCATAAACTCTACTGTTGAAAGCGCTTCTTTACCTTGATAGTCTCTTACCGTATCAACACTTGTTTTCAGAAATTCCATATTGCTAATCCCCGGTATTTCAACAGGATATTGAAAGGCTAAAAATAAACCTTTTTTAGCTCTTTCATCGGCTTCTAACTCAAGAATATCATCGTCTCTTAGTACGACACTTCCATCGGTTACCTCGTAACCCTCTCGGCCCGCAAGTACATAACCTAGCGTACTTTTTCCAGCACCGTTTGGTCCCATGATCGCATGGACTTCACCGGGTTTTATTTCAAGGTTTAAACCTTTTAATATATTATTACCTTCAACTTTTGCATGGAGGTTTTCTATTTTCAACATTGATTCATTCTCTAATTTTAAAAAGCTAAAGCTTAACTACATATATTTATTAAACGCTCAGAATTTACTTAACCGACAGCGCCTTCTAAACTGACTTCTAATAACTTGCCTGCTTCGACTGCAAACTCCATTGGTAATTCTCTAAACACTTCTTTGCAAAAACCATTGACTATCATCGAAACTGCTTTTTCAGTTTCAATACCCCGCTGTAAGCACAAAAATAACTGGTCATCACTTACTTTAGAGGTGGTAGCTTCATGCTCGATGATCGCATTGGGGTGTTTGCTTTCAATATAGGGAAATGTGTGCGCGCCACATTGATCGCCAAGCAATAATGAATCACATTGGGTGAAGTTTCTTGCACCATCCGCGCGAGGTCCCATACGAACTAGTCCACGATAAGAATTTTGGCTTTTTCCTGCGGATATACCTTTGGATATAATCGTGGATTTAGTATTTTTACCTAAATGTATCATTTTTGTGCCGGTATCAGCTTGTTGGTAATTTCGCGTCAATGCGACCGAGTAAAACTCACCAACGCTATTATCGCCTCTTAAGATGACAGATGGGTACTTCCAAGTTATAGCTGAGCCTGTTTCTACTTGAGTCCATGATATTTTGGCATTTGTATGACAAACACCGCGTTTAGTTACAAAATTATAAATTCCGCCAATGCCGTTTTCATCACCAGGGTACCAATTTTGCACAGTAGAATATTTTATCTCCGCATCATCGAGTGCAACTAGTTCTACAACGGCTGCATGTAATTGATTTTCATCACGCATGGGGGCTGTACACCCCTCAAGATAACTGACGTGGCTACCTTCGTCGGCAATAATTAATGTTCTTTCAAACTGTCCTGTTTTTGCTTCATTAATTCTAAAATAGGTAGATAATTCCATTGGGCATTTCACCCCTTTAGGAATATAAACAAAAGAACCATCACTAAAAACAGCGCAATTTAAAGCAGCGAAATAGTTATCTTTTTGTGGAACTACAGAGCCAAGGTATTTTTTTACAAGTTCAGGGTGTTCGTGGACAGCCTCAGATATTGGGCAAAAAATAACACCTGCTTCTGCTAGCTTCGCTTTGAATGTAGTTCCGATAGAAACTGAATCAAAAACGATATCCACGGCAACTCCGACAACACCGGCAAGCACCGCTTGTTCGTGCAAAGGGATGCCAAGTTTGTTATAGGTGGCAATTAATTCTGGATCAACTTCGTCAAGGCTTTTAGGCGCATTATCCATACTTTTGGGCGCAGAATAGAAAGAAACTTCATCTAAATCTATTTTAGGGAACTTTAAATGTGCCCATTCTGGTTCAGGCATGCTTTTCCAAGTCTCATATGCTTTTAACCGCCAATCCAAAAGCCATTGAGGTTCCTTTTTTTTTGCGGAAATAAAACGGATAACGTCTTCACTTAATCCCGGAGCAATAGTTTCAGATTCAACATTAGTGGTGAAACCGGCTTCGTATTCGTTTTTTACAATTTCCTTTATAACTTGATTAGAATTGTCTTTTGACATTTTTCTATTACCTGTATTTTAAACTGTTTTTGATACTATTTTGTTTGAATGCTTATTTGTGATTCTAAATGTCTAACTGCCGCAAGGTGAGGATGGCTTTTATTTTGTTCAATTAATTCACCTAGACTGATATTACTTAAAAAATCATTAATCCGCTCGCTAAGATCGACCCATAAATTATGAGTTAAACATTGACGACCATTATGACAGTTGGCACGTCCATCACAGCGTGATAATTCAATGGTTTCGTTAACGGCATTGATGACTTGTGCAACGTTTATTTTATTTGGATCGCCATTTAATAAATAACCACCACCGGGGCCTCGAATACTTTTAACAATATTGTTTTTACGTAACTTTGAAAATAATTGCTCTAAATAAGATAGGCTAATTGATTGTCGTTCTGATATATCGCCCAAATTAACCGGTTTATTATCACAATTAAGTGTTAAATCCAGTACCGCAGTGACGGCATATCGCCCTTTTGTAGTTAGTCGCATTTTTCTTACCTAGCCATATTTTAGATTCGGTTTTAAATAAGCTTATCGCTTATGCGTCATTTTGATATAACCAACCATTTTAGTCAAGTAATTAATATATTCAGTTTAGGGCAGCAAAGCTGTCATTTTTGACCTTTGGTTAACTATTAATGATTTTTAGCATGGCTTTAAATGCTTTGGGATTTGCCGCCAAAATTGAGCTACTTTCTTCAAATTTAGGGTCGCCTTGCATATCTGAAATCATGCCGCCTGACTCTTGAACTAATAGAGCGCCAGCAGCAGTATCCCAGGGGCTTAATCCGTATTCCCAAAAACCATCAATTCTACCAGCTGCTACATAAGCTAAATCAAGTGCTGCAGAGCCTGCACGACGCATATCCGAGCAATGAGGGAATAATTTACCGAATATTTCTAAGTATTTTTCTAATTTTGATTCATTACGGAATGGAAAGCCGGTAGCCAGTAAAGCGTGTTCTAGCCCTTTTGTATTACTAACTCGCATTTTTTTGCCATCGACTTGAGCGCCACGTCCTTTCACGGCAGTAAATAATTCTTCTTTACTTGGGTCGTAAACAACGCCTACTTGAGTTTTGCCTTTATGCTTGCATGCGATGGAAATAGCCCAATGAGGAATTTTTCGTATAAAGTTTGTGGTTCCATCAATTGGATCGATCACCCATTGGTATTCAGCATCACCCGTTTTTCCTGATTCTTCTCCGAGGAAGCTATGGGTTGGGTAAGCATTTGAAATAGTTTGTATAATTAACTGTTCAGCGGCGGTGTCTACGTTGGTGACGTAGTCGTGAGTTGATTTACTGTCTATGGCTTTTATATGGTTTGATTCACGTAGAACAAAGTCACCAGCTTTTCGAGCTGCTCTTACGGCAATGGTTAATAATGCTTGCATGTTTTTGTCCTCAATAATCGACTTTCAGTCACTTCTTTATCGAAATGTGGAAAGTTAAATTAGCCTAATAACTATCATTATTTAAAATGATAGTTAGATTGCAACTCAAATTGTTTAATAACGTTATAGGTAATATCCTACAGGGGCGCAAGTATACGCTAAAAATTTGTCGTGTAAATAGTTTGCTTTAAGCTCTTTTAATGAAAATATTCACTCGGATTATTTAGTTCAGCAATCGTGCGATTTTGGTCTTTAATATAGCCTGTAATAACATGACCCACACAATTCTTTGTTAATTTTTCTTTCCATAGAACCATTCTCAATTTACTATTACAGTAGAATAAATAACATTTATGTTTACACAGTAAGTCAGGCCTTAAGAAAACTTTATTTTGGATAAGTAAGAATAGATTCAATCAGTTAATAATAAGTGTAAAAATGATATGAAGATAATTAAAACATCAAGACTACAAGTGCGAGAATTTGAGCATACTGATGCTGAATCCATTATTAAATTACTGAATGAGCCATCTTTTATAGAAAACATCGCAGACAAAGGGGTCAAAAATAAACATGATGCGATTAAATACTTAGACGACGGACCGATTGCTAGTTATAAAAAATTTGGCTTTGGGTTATGTATGGTTGAGTTATTACCTGAAGCTCATTCGATAGAGAATGTTGTCCAAATTGGAGTGTGTGGGTTAATAAAACGCGAAGAATTAGAAGATGTTGATATTGGTTATGCTTTTTTACCTGATTATTGTGGAAAAGGATATGCGGAAGAGTCGGCTAAAGCTATTTTAGAAATGGCAAAAAATCAATTTAATTTAAGTAGAGTTATCGCGATTACTAAAGTAAGTAATCAATCATCCGAAAAGCTACTCAGAAAGCTAGGATTTAATTATGAGAAGCTGCTTACATTATATGGCGAAGAAAATAAATGTTTTTCATTAGAGCTATCATTAAACAGAAAAATTAGTTAAATAGCTAAACAACAAAAATAGTAGCTAAGCCCAAAAATGAAATAAAGCCAACAATCTCTGTCACAGTGGTTAAAATAACACCCCCTGATAACGCGGGATCAATATCTAATTTGGTGAGTATCATCGGTAATAATGCACCAAAAACTGTTCCAGTGACCAAATTTATCATCATAGCTCCCCCCACTGAAATTCCAAGTCCTTGGGCAAAATTTTGATAACCTGGGGTATTGTTATACCAGAAAAAAATAGCAAAGCCGATGACAATTGCCCAGAAGAAACCATTCAGTAAACTAACGCCAAACTCCTTAAATAGAAGCCATCTAAAATTGTTATTACTAATATGCCCAATACTCATACCACGAATGACTAATGTTAACGACTGAGTTCCCGCAATTCCGCCCATACTCGGCACTATAGGTAATAAAACCGCAAGTGCCGCCACGGCACTAATATTTTCATCAAATATACCGATGAAAGAGGCGGCTAATACGGCGGTGATAAGGTTAATCCCTAACCATAACGCGCGACGTTTTGCACTGGTAAAAATAGGCGCAAATGTGTCATCATTTTCATCAAGTCCCGCCATACTCATCAGGGAATGATCAGCATCTTCGATAATAACATCTAACACATCATCAATAGTGATCCGTCCTAAAAGTTTACCTTCATCATTAATTACGGGAGCTGAAATTAAGTCATGCCGTTCAAAAAGACTAGCAACATCGGTGTCTGGTAATGCTGCAGGGATCCCTGTAATTTCTTTTTCGAAAACGTCATCGACCATTTGTTCTGGGTGACTGGTAATTAAAGTCGAGAGGTGAATTGTGCCAATCAAAATATCATTTGTATCAACTACATAGATACTATCGGTACTTTTAGGAATATCTTTTTGCATTCTTAAATATCGAAGTACCACTTCAATCGTAACCGCAGGTCTTATTGTGATGGTATCGGTATTCATTAATCCACCAGCGGTATCTTCAGGATAACTAAGAGCATGCTCAATACGGGTTCTATCTTGAAAACTCATAGATGCTAATACTTCTTTGGTGACAGTATCGGGCAAATCACCTAGAATATCGGCAATATCATCTGTATCGAGTTTTTTTGTAATTGCAGCTAGTTCTTCAGGCTCCATTTCATCAGCAAACGCTAACAGCAAATCATCATTTAAAAATTGCAGAACTTCACCTTCAAGTTCTTTATCAACTAACTTCCAAAGTATTTTTCTTTCTTTAGGTGGCGTTGATTCAAGTATGTGAGCAATATCAGCCGGAGGTAGCTGATTTAGCATTAATCTGACCTGCAGAAACATACCGCTCTCTATTGCATCATTGAGTTGATGTAATCGACTGCTACTATGTTCTTTTTCAAAGTTATCTAATACAGGCATTGTGGAATAGTAACCTTTGTTGACTCAAATATTAAGCTCTAACCGTTGGATTGTTTAATAAAATATAATCAGCCTTATTTTGACTTTTAACTTTTGCTAATCCATAGTTAGCATCTTGCAAAAGTTGAGAGACTGATAAATGATGATCGGGATTATAGATGATTCCACCAATTTTCACATCGATAAACACTTTAGTGTTTTTATCAATTTGATGTTCAATTGCAATAATGCTTTTATGCATTTGTTCGATAGTTTGTTTCGCAATAGGACGACTTTCTGACGAAGCCGCGATACAAAACTCATCATCACTTAAATGACAAATTAGATCAAAAGGCTTTAATACTCTAGTCAAAGTCTCACTAACGGTTAACAATAGTTTATTGCCAACGATGTAACCATAATCAGCGTTAAAAGTTTTAAACTGACTGATATGAATAACCGCGACTAATAATAAACGTTGATCACGCTGGCTTCTTTGTAACTCTTCTGAAAGTCGCTGGAAAAAAGATGGCCTCAATAATGTGCCGGTCAAATGGTCATAGGTTGCGCCTTTAAATGCCTGCCAATATTTATGTGTGACAGCTAACGACATTCCAAGTCCGATTGCCACCGCTGCAAGTGGTAAGAAAAAAGGGTTATTAGGTAGCTGCGAATAAAGCAAAAACTGAGACTGAATTAAAGAATCAAAAACAAGAGCACTCCAAGAACAAGTGTTTAATATACCAATGATAACTGAGTATTCCCTTTTCTTTATGAAAGCAATAAGAACAGCATTACCACCAGTAAAAAAAGTCAATATAATTATAGCCCAATAACTTAATTCAGCCAGTAGACGAATACTCGAAGAGAATGGCCATATTAAGTTTAGGATCCCAATCAGTGCCATTAAAATAAATAGTATAACGTAGTTTTTTCGAACTTCTAGCTCAAAGAATCGAAAAAGAAAGAAAGATATCGAAATCATTCCCATAGATATTAAAAACATTTCGATTTTATAAGTATCATTTAAATCAAAACCGATATTGTTTGGCGCATGAGAACGAGCAAAAGTCACTAATGATAGAATAATTAAAAAAACCGCCAAATAGAGTGTTTCATTACTTCTTTTATTAATCCAAAAATGGAATATCTGAATAAATGCGAGCAGTAACAGAATAGCAATAGCCGAAACATAAAAATAATTAATTTTCTGTTGGTTATGTTCAAGTTTAAAGTACTCGTTTATAGAAACAGCATGATGATTTAAACCTGGTTTATTTATGCTGTTAAATGTTTTTATTTCTAATAAATTAAATTGATTAAATTTTAAAGTATATGATGGAATACTGTATAAACGATCTTGTCGATAAGCGCCTTGAAAGAAAGGTGGAAAACTCCCAGTTTTACCGATTAAATGTCCATTTACGCGAATTTCATCGGCTTCGTCAATCGGGCCAGTAAATATAGCAAGCGTAGTTTTTTGTAATTCACCACTAACAATAAACTGTTTTGAATAAAGGGTATAGTTTGACCCAATCAGATCTCTATTGTTTATTATGATTTGGTTTGACGCGTCACTTTCTAATAACGTTGTTTTTTTATCATCTAACACAGCGATAATGTTAACCGTTTCGCTTATCTGACATTTTGGATAAGAATTGTTTTTATTTATAACGGTTGATTCGTTAGTAAATTGGCATATAGTCCAATTACCATTTAGCTCTACTGGTAAAGCGTTGATAAATTGTGCCGCATTAACCGTCGCAGTATTTACTATTATTGCAAAAATAATGAGCATAAAAAGAACAAAGCGATGAGTATTATCAATTCTTTTATTTAGAAATAAAAATTGTTTCGATAGCTCTATATTCGTCATTACTTTAAATATTTCCAATTAGGCTATCATTCCGCCAGAGGTATTGTTTTGTTTTTTTTCTAAACTCGATGGTGAGTTAAAAATAGAAATATAACTGGTATAAATACTAGCAATGGAAATTGCAAATAAAGACAGAAATAAAAATAAAACCAAAGGAACCGCCAGTAATGGAATCATTGCCGAAACAAATGAAATAAGTGTGAAAGCCAATAGTATATAAAAGACTCCAACCAACCCATAAACTGTAAAGGGAATGATATTCACTTTACTAGCTCGATAGCTCAACTTTAGCGCTTCTATAGGCGATATATTCTTTAAAACGACCAAAGGTGGTGCAAACCAATAAGCCATTATTACCGGTAGTAGTAGAGCCATATAGACTAAAAACGTTAACAAATAAACTCTTGTAACCTCTATGCCCTTTGGACTAGTGAACCATTGCATGAGGTCATTGGTGGACATTTCATTAAGGTTATCGGGTAGCATATTAATGATGTCATAGCCGAGAAATTGCATAAATAGGTAGGTCAAAAAAGTAATAACGATAGATAAAAAACCATAAATGGCACACAGATAAACAAGAGGTTTTGTATGAGTTTTTAAAGCACAAAATAAATGATCAAAGGAAAGTGGTGATTTAGCGGTTATTTGGTTACAACCTAACATAATACCAGCAATCGCTATTGGTAATAAAAGCCCAATAATTTGATTTATACCAGGAATGAGCAATAGTATGAACAAAAAGCCAACAATCACTAACCAGCTCTTTATTTGACTGGTGAAAAGCTTAAAAGCTTGCTGCAGCCATTTAATGCCTTGTTGAGGATTAACTTTATTAATATCAACAGGATAGCTTTCTTGTTGGTCTGGTTGGTTAGGGTTCGGTAAATGCTCGGACAAATCAATTCCATTGGTTTATATTTAATAGTAAGCCATTCTAATTCTAAACAAATACAAATACAAAGTCCAAGTTGCTTTGCTTGAGCCAATGCCTGATGAGGAAACATGAACCCAGTCAATTTAGTTGAAACAAGTGCTTCTTGAGCTACAAAGGCAATAAGTGGTATTCTCTCCGTTATTCTTAGAATCTAGAAGTTATCAGAAACTCACCGTTATTAAAATCTAGGCAATGCTGGTTGGTATATCCAATATTATCGTTCAATTTAGGACAGAATCTATGAAATTAGTTAAATCATCATTTGTTAAACAATCCATCTGTGTCGGTGTGAGTTTATTATTTTCATCCCATTTTGTGTTTGCTGATTCAACTCAAATAGTTGATATTAATAAAATAGCTAAACACGAAAAAATTACGGCAGACTTTGCCTTAGAAAAAATCATGTCTGATCCAGATTGGATGGGGGCTAGTCCTGAGCGACCGAATTGGTCATTAAATAGCCAAACGATTTACTTTCAACAAAAAGCGAAAGGTCATACCCATAGTAATACGCTTAAACTAGATTTAAATCAGGCGAATACAATAAAACCAAATAGTATTTTGTTAGATAGTGCTGAAGAGCTTTTGAATGCATCAAGTGCAAGTGCGAATTTAAGCCCAAATAAAAAGTTAGGAGTGTTTGATTACCAAGGCGATGTTTATTTAATTAACGTACAGAGTGATAAAGTTTCTGTACTTACCAAGGATCATGTAAAGCAGTCAAATGTGAGTTTTGTTAATGATCAAACCATTAGCTACTTTATCAAACATGATATTTATTTAATGGATATCATAACTGGTGTATCAAGCCAATTGGCAAGTTTTAATTTAACCGAAGATCCTGAGAAAATAGAAAGCAAAGACTACTTACAGCAATCTCAACCGCGTTTATTGGACTATGTTTCTAACAAACAAAGCGAAAAAACTTTTCAAAAAAAGCGCTCAAAAAAACAGCAAGTCAATAAAGACGTTCAATGGTATTTAGGTAAAAAACAATCAATTAAAACCTTTAGGTTGTCGCCCAATGCTAACTGGTTAGTTTTAGGTTTAGTTAATAAAGAACTCGATGGTAAGAGCGATAATATGCCTGAATTTGTGACAGAATCGGGCTATGTTAATAACCGGAAGGTTCGTTCATTAGTGGGTACAGATGAGAAGTCAACGGAAACTTTTTATTTAGTCGATTTTGTAAAGCATAAAAAAATAAAGATGGATTTATCTAAATTACCGGGAATAAGCGATGACCCTTTAGCAAGCCTAAGAATGGAAGCGGCCAAAAAAATTGGTTATAAATTTGAGCCGTTGAAAGGTGATAGGGCTGTTTACGCCTATAATTGGAGTGCAAACCAAGGCGTCGAGTGGAGTGATAATAGTGAGAAAGTTGCCATCCTTTTATTTTCGTATGATAATAAAGACCGCTGGATCGTGTCTTTTGATATTAAAAAGAAAGCAATTAATACTACCCATTGGTTATCCAATGAAGCTTGGGTGAATGACTCGACTTTCAATGAGTTTGGCTGGCTACCAGACAATCAAACACTTTATTATTTATCAGAAGAAGATGGTTATTCACACCTTTATATAAAAAACGGCAAACGCCGAGCAAGACAAGTGACTAAAGGTCAATTTGAGGTCAGTGATCTAACCGTTAGTGATAGCGGCAAAAATATTTTTTATCGAGCCAATAAAAAACACCCTGGTATTCACGAAATTTATGTTGCAGATCTGAGTAATAGATCTAGTGAAGCCATTAGCAACTTAGGCGGTAAAAATGATTATGTTTTATCACCGGATGAGAGCCAAATCATTATCAGTCATTCAAGTCTTACAAAAATGCCTGAGCTGTATTTGCAACCTTTGAAAGATTTGACACAAACACCTAAACAATTAACTTATACCATGAGTCGCGAGTTTTTAACTAAGCCATGGCAAGCACCTGAAATAAAGGCGATTAAATCGAGTGAAGTTGAACAACCTATTTATTCAAGGCTTTATAAACCAATAAAAAACACATCTGAAAAACGACCAGCGGTTATGTTTGTTCATGGCGCAGGTTATTTACAAAACTCTCACCAAGGTTGGTCAGGATATTTTAGAGAGTTTATGTTTCATAATTATTTGACTAGTAAGGGTTATGTTGTTTTGGACATGGATTACCGAGCCTCTAAAGGTTACGGAAGAGATTGGCGAACCGCTATCTATCAGAAAATGGGAACACCTGAACTACAAGATTTAAAAGATGGGGCAAAATGGTTAGTCGATAATATGAATGTAGATGCTAATAAAATTGGTGTATATGGTGGTTCTTATGGCGGTTTTATGACCTTTATGGCATTATTTAAGGAGCCTGATTTATTTGCAGCCGGTGCTGCTTTAAGACCGGTTACTGATTGGACTCATTATAATCATGGTTACACATCTAACATACTCAATACACCTCAGGTTGACCCCGATGCCTTTGAAAGAAGTTCGCCTATAGAGTTTGCGTCTGGTTTAAATAAACCGCTTTTGATTTGTCACGGAATGGTTGATGACAACGTGTTTTTTAAAGACAGCGTTAGGTTAGTTCAAAAATTGATTGAACTAAAGAAGACTAAGTATTTTGAAACGGCTATTTATCCGGTAGAAGCTCATGGATTTAGAGAACCTTCAAGCTGGTTAGATGAATATACAAGAATTGATTTATTGTTTGATGAGAACTTACTGTAAGTTATATTTATTTCATATTTATAAAGTATGCTTCTTTAAAACGATAAATAAAATGACAAATATAGGTAAATTGAATTTGAATAAGGTTAATACAAAATTAAAAGGCGCTAGTAACTCCGGATTTGCACAAACTTTATCTAACAGTATCGAACCTGGCCGCTATCGACATTACAAGGGCGGAGAGTATCAAGTGATTGATATTGTCACTCATAGTGAAACGGGTGAAACTATGGTGCTTTACAAACCACTTTATCTCGATAAATCAGGAAATGAATATGGTTTTTGGGTTAGACCTATAGGAATGTTTAAAGAAGCCATTGAAATAGATAATAAAATCGTCCCACGCTTTGCATTAATTTCAATTTCTGATTAGATACTGATTAAATCAGTTTCTGAAAACAATTAAATATTGTGCTAAATTTGATGCAAAATTCATTAATATAGAAAAGATAGGTACACCAAGAAAACTGAGTAGCAATAAGCTTAGTAAAGCTAAACTGCCGTATTGAGAATTTAGTTGATTATATTTATAAGCCGCTTGTTTAGATAAAAATAGGGTAGGATATCGTGGCCATCTAACGGTCCTATTGGCAGTAAATTGAAAAGCATGAGTAGTAAATTAATAAAAGCCATATAGGAAAATAACCTTACAGGTCCTTCCTGTAATAGATAATTCCACTCCATAATTGGCGCAAGTGCTAATAAATTAATAGCGATAAATGCAAGCAACAAATAGTTGATATTGACAGTGATTATCAGCACGGCAAACCTAAAATTAAAATTTCAATTTTACGAAATAATACGGCACGTTTAGGCATTACTGCGACTCAAATCGCCTCTTTATTAAATTCAAATTATTCAAGTTATAGTAAGATCAGTGATTTTGAAAAAAGGGAGAGAGTACGATATTACTCTCAGGTTCGACGATAAAAATAGAGCCGATCTGGAGAATCTTAAGAAACTTCAAATTAAAGCGGCTAATGGTGAATATCTTAGATGGCTTGATTACTTTTGAATTAAGTAGCTCTATTGCTTCGGTAAATCGTTTTGATAGAGAAAGAAAGGTAATGGTGACTAGTAATATTTCAAAAATCCCGTTGGATTCTTTAGTTAAACATGTTGATCAAGGGGGTAGTGACATATTACCTGAAGGCCATAATTATAGATTAACAGAGGATGTTGAACGTATGCAAAATACATAGATTCGTTTGCTTTAGCTGTTATATTAATCTATCTAATTTTGGCGGCCTTATATGAGTCACTTATTCAACCAATTATTATAATGATCACTATGCCATTAGCGTTTACCTGCGTTATTATTGCATTAGGATTAAGTGGCAATAATTTTTCTCTCTTTGTGATGATAGGAGTCATATAATTATTGGGCATGGTCGGGAAAATGCTATTTTAGTGGTTGATTTTTCTAACAGAGCCATAAAGCAAGGCGAGTGAGTGGATAATGCGCTAATTCAAGAAGGTGAAAAGAGATTAAGACCCATTCTAATGACAACTTTTGCTATGGTAGGTACAATGTTACCTCTGGCTTTTGGAACCGGTCCTGGACATGAAATGAATTGGCCGATGGCATTGTCGGTAATCGGCGGTCTTATTAGTTCTACTATATTAGCATTAATGGTGGTGCCAGCTTTTTATAAAATTCTTTACCCACTTGATAGATGGTTGAGAAAATTTTATGAAGTTGGGCAAGTTTAAATCCGTCAATTTTATGTTACATCAAAGAGGTATTACACATTTTAATAAATTCACATTTAATTGTTTGATGCGTAATGTCGACTGTTTTTAAATTTAATAATAGAACAGCAATCGCTGTAGTCGTCGCCAACATGATTGGTACAGGTGTTTTTACTAGTCTCGGTTTTCAACTCTTAGATATCCAATCAGGTTTTTCTCTGTTAATGCTTTGGGTTGTCGGTGGCATTACAGCACTTTGTGGAGCTTTAACCTATGCTGAGTTAGGCGCTGCTCTACCAAGAAGTGGTGGGGAGTATCATTTTCTCAGTCAATGCTATCACCCAATTGCTGGCTTTATATCGGGTTGGATCTCCTCAACTATCGGATTCGCAGCGCCTGTTGCCCTAGCGTCTATTACTTTTGGGGCATATTTATCTTCTATATTTCCAGAGCTTTCGCAATTTTGGTTAGCGATGATGTTGATTGTTATTTTAACACTAGCGCATAGTAGCACTCATAAAAAAAGTGCAGGCTTACAGTGGATATTTACCGTAATTAAACTTCTATTAATCGGTTTATTCTGTTTCTCCGCTCTGATTATGGTTGATACTCCCCAGGATATATCATTTAAACCAAATAAAGATGATCTAGACGTTTTAACCGGTGGTGCGTTCGCGGTTTCATTGATTTATGTTAGTTATGCATACAATGGTTGGAACGCTGCAACTTATTTAACTGACGAATTAGAAAACCCACAAGGCGATTTACCAAAAATATTAATAACAGGTACACTGCTAGTTTTAGTGGTCTATGTTAGTTTGAATTTTATATTTTTATACTCTACACCAATCGAAGAATTACAGGGCAAGGTTGAAATAGGCTATATCGTTGCACAATCTATTTTTGGCGAGTCAGGCGCCAAATTGACAGGTCTAGTCATGTCTCTTTTACTTGTTTCAACTGTTAGTGCCATGACATTAGCAGGGCCAAGAGTGATTCAGGTGATCGCACAGGATTTCTCAATTTTTAAGTGGTTCTCTGTTCTTAATAAATCGCAAATTCCCGCAAGAGCTATTTATTTTCAATCGATGATGGCCATACTTTTTGTAATGACCTCAAGTTTCGAATCGATTTTGTTATTTTCAGGATTCGCTTTAGCGCTTAATAATTTTTTCGCTGTTCTTGGCATCTTTGTTTTGAGATACAGGCAACCGATGTTACCGAGACCCTATAAAACATGGCTTTATCCTTTGCCTCCGATCATTTTCTTACTGCTGATTGGTTGGACATTGTTATTTATATTAAAAGAAAAACCTTTTGAAGCTTTTATGGGAATTGTTTTAGTGATTGGAGGTGCTGTTTTCTATGGTATTTCTAACTATCTAGGAAATAAAAACAAAGCAACTCGTTAAAAATAAATCATAGATCTTATCTATGCTTCATTTTTACGGATACTTCGACGATTTCAGTTTTGCGTTCTAATTTAACTGTTTTTACTTTGCTTATGTTGATCCTTTTAGTTGGGGAATGTGCAAAGGTTTTGGGATCTCAAAAAAGCAATCAATTAGTGTCGTCATTTTCTGAATCCCTGCTCACTAAGGCTACGCTTAGCCCACACAGATCTTCACGTTCAGCATTAAAAATATCGGTAATGAAACAAAACGCTCCATTTAGCATTCAACTTAAAATGGAGAAATGACTGGCTTACACTTAAAGCGTATTGAAAATCATGTATCAAAGGATAAAATTCAATGAGTCAGCTACAATATCGCTAGCGTTAATGCTCTTTTTCTTACTTTTATTCAGTAAGCATTCCTTGTCCAATGAAACGTCGTTGAACCTAGTCAATAGTAATAAAATCAAGTGCAATGATACATTGGTGATTGCAACCATGACTGATAACCCTCCATACGGTATGAAAAGCCCAAGTGGTGAGTTTACAGGTTTTTATACTGAGTTTTGGATGTTATGGGCAAAGGTCAATCATCGAAAGGTTAAGTTTTTATCTGGAAAATACGCACAGAGTCTTAGATACATAGATGATGACACCGCAGATTTTCACTCAGGTTTATTTGAAAATGAACAACGCAAAAAACTCTACCTGTTTTCACTACCAATCGACAATATCGATAATGGACTGTTTTATTTAAAAAGTAATGGAGTGATCAAGCCTTTAGAAGACATAGATAATATATTGGTGGCAATACACCCAGATGATGACCCTATCAGTTATGTAAAAAAGGCGTTTCCTAACATCAAGCTAGTGTTTATTAACGACGTAGAGAAGATGGTTGAAGCGTTAATCGATAATACAGTGAATGGTATCATTGGCGAAGTGCCGTTTGTTAAGGCTCAAATAGAGAAAAAAGGAATGTAAGGTAGAGTCAATTTAGCTGAAATACCAGTCACTACTAATCTAGTTTCAGCGATGGTTTTAAAAAAGAATGCCTTATTAATACCTATGATTGATGAAGGCATTAAAAATATTTCAAAAATAGCTCTAATTAATCTAGAAAAGAAATGGTTACCTGAAATAAACACTATTTGCATAGATTAAATTCGGATCAGAATAATTTGTTATCCGCAGATGAAAGTCAATATTTGAATTATTTAAAAAAATTGAGTGTAGGAATAAACCCTAACTGGGCGCCGATCAAATATCAAGAATATCAAGAATATCAAGAATATCAAGAATATCAAGAAATAAGTTCGGACTACCTTAGCATATTGAGTGATGCGATTGCTAAATAACTATTGCCAGAAAAAATAGAAACGTGTGCGCAAGTATTAGACAAATCATGCTTTGATACCAAAAAATAAATCTTATTTAAAAATGATAATAAATAAGGGGTTCAAAAAACTACCAATAGACAAAATTATTAAACTAGAAAACAAATGGTTACCAAGTGAACCTGCTTTTTTTGAAATGTTAAGAACTTCCTTAGTTTCAACTTTGACTCAAAAAGAGCAAGACTACTTAGCTAAGCATCCGTCACTGCTTGTTGGCATTGATCCCAAGAGGGCACCTTTTGAACTTTTTGAAAAAATAGGTATTCATTCAGGTATAAGTGCAGAGTATCTATCTATAATCGCTAAAAAGCTGTCAATTAATATTCAAGTTGAGTCAGGTAATACTTGGACTCAAGTTCTAGAAAAAGTAAAAGTAGAAAAACTTGATTTATTGCCTGGGGTCGCTTAATCAGCAGAGCGTCAAGATTATCTTAACTTTACTGACTCGTATGTTAATTTTTTAAATGTTGTCGTCACTAGAAATGAAGCAGATTACGTTCAGGATATAGACGATTTAGACAACAGAGTAATAGCTGTGGTAAGTAATTACAGTATACAGAATACGCTAATGAGTAATCACCCACAGGTTAACTTACCTGCGTTGAAAAATATTCTCCAAGACAATGATTAAATTAGTGAGGGAAACTCTAATAGGGAACAAAGGATTAGTGCTTTAAAAGGTCGCTCTATTTTACTGATTGATGACAATAAAATAATTTAATGGACGCAAAAAATATATTAACTAATGCAGGCATGAATGTTGTTACAGCTTGTGATGGTCAGGAATCACTCGATAAACTGGAGTTACAGAAGTTTGATTGTGCATTGATGGATGTGCAAATGCCTACAATGGATGGCTATACCGCTACTAGAGCAATAAGACAAAGTGAAGTGCATAAGAATATCCCCGTGATCGCACTATCTGCTAATGTGATGGAGAGAGATATTGAATTGGGCAGAGAAGCCGGTATGGATGCAGATATTGGTAAGCTTATCAATATTGATAGATTATTAGAGCTGTTGGTTAAATATGTGTGAAAATAAAATTGTACTATTTTTCAGTTAGCGTATTTTGATAAAATGTTTTAAAATATTATTTATTAAAAAGTTAGAGATTTAACCAATGAACAACATAAAAAAACCGTCCACTATTATTTTGATGTCTCTTGTTTTATTTGCCTGTACAAAACAAGATCAAGCGATAGAGCAAATTGACATGTTTATTGCCTCTCAAACAATAGATAAAACAAAAGGTGACTGGAAACAAAATCTAAAAATTCCACCCTTACTAGTTTTTTTAGATAATAGTCAATATCTTTGGAAAATGAAGACAAACAAAGGCAATATTATAATCGAGCTAAAACATAAAGAATCACCCATGCATGTCTCGAGTACCATCTACTTAACTCAATTGGGTTTTTATGACAATATAGTATTCCATAGGATTATACCCGGATTTATGGCACAAGGCGGTGATCCTTTAGGTATGGGCGCAGGTGGTCCCGGTTACGAGTATAATGGAGAATTTGAATCATCTCTATCCCACACTAAACCTGGCATGTTAAGCATGGCTAATCGAGGTGCTGGAACTGATGGGAGCCAGTTTTTTCTTACTTTTAAAGAGACGGCCTATTTGGATGGACGACATACGATATTTGGCGAGGTCATAGAGGGCTTTGAAACATTAAAGTTACTAGAGACTTTTGGTAGTAGAAATGGTAAAACGAAGGAAAAAATTGAGATACTACAAGCGACTATTGAAGTAAAATAGTCGTTATATCTACTAATCAATTTTTGAACTACTTGTCAAACTGGTAAAGTGAATTTTTTAACAAAAATACCTTTACCTGTAAAAAATGGTGTTAGTCCTAGTTGTCTTTATTTAAAAGAAGGGCAATGGAAAACAGTCTTTGATTATTTTTGCCATTCCTTTCCTCATATTTTACCTGCTGAATGTCTTTCACGTTTTCAGAAGGATGAAGTCAGATTTGAAGATGGCACTATCATTACAGATGTAACGCCATTTACTCGCTATTTGAAAATATATTATTATCGAGAATTACAATCTGAAATAAAAATCCCTTTTAAAGAAAATGTATTATATGAAAATGAACGGTTTCTAATTGTTGATAAACCACATTTTTTACCGGTTGCGCCTTCTGGTGATTATTTACATGAAACGCTGATCGTTCGATTAAGAAAACAGCTCAAATTAGATGATTTGGAACTCAGTCACAGACTAGACCGAGAAACTGCAGGATTAGTTCTAGTTACCAAAAAGCAAGAATATAGAGCAATGTATCATGAACTTTTTTCGGCTCGTCAGATTTTAAAAATTTACCATGCTATTTCTACATTACCTTTAAAAAATATGAGCTTTCCAATTATTAGACAAAGTCATATTGTAAAATCACATCCATTTTTCTTAATGCAAGAGGCGTTAGAGCAAAATCATTTTGAATCAAATATTTCAGAAAGTAAAATAGAATTATTAGAATCTGGTTTTAAGCAAGCACTATATAAATTAACACCTAAAACAGGAAAAAAACATCAATTGAGAGTACATATGGCATCGCTTGGATTACCGATTAAGAATGACGTGTTTTATCCTAATTTACTAAAAAGGAGTACGACTGACTTTTCTGAACCTTTGCAACTTTTGGCTAAATCCTTACATTTCAAAGACCCGTATAATAATAAAAGATATGATTTTTATAGTTCTTTTGAATTGAATTTATAGGTGATTGGTTTAAGCTTATTATAAGCTTGAATTAAAAATTTATAAAAGCGCGGATAATTTGCTTTGGTACATTATTTTATTTTTCAATTTGAAGGAATTCTCTTTAGCTTTCTCTAACGCACTTCTTGCAGCCTTATGATTGCCTAAAATATATTCACTTTTAGCAATTCCAAAATACGCTTGGTGAACGTAGGGAGCCATCTTAATCGCGCGTTTAAAGTAACCCTTTGCTTCAGTATAGTTTCCTTGAGCGAGTGAATTGTTTCCAAGCTTAACCCAGTCAAAAGGGTTTTTTGTTTTATAGGATGCGAGTTGCCGAGCAATTTTATTTGCATCTTTAAACCGCTTTTCTCTTTGTAAAAAAATTTTATAGTTTCTTAGAAGGTTTAAGTTGTTTTTGGATTTTTTTATACCATATTTGAACAATGCTTCAGCATGATTTTTTAAGCCATGATATTCATGCACAAGTGCAAGCATATTTAAGGCGTGATGGTCCGTTGGGTTAAAGTCCAAGGCTTTTCTAAGTAGCCAATAAGCCAAAACATTGTCTTTTTGAATGATTGCCTCTGCAGCTGTATTTCGATAGTACATCGCGATAAACTCATTTTTATTAACTTGACGTCTCACTCGAATATTTCGTTCTGGAAAATAATCAATAGCAATCGCTGATCGATTAAAAAAGAATAGTCCATTTTGAACTTCTGCTTTTGGCGCATAAAGTAGGCTTCTGACATGTTCAGAACTCAATACTATACCATTTTCTTCTTGATAAACTGGCGTGGAGTCTACAAGTTGATACCCTATGTCAACACCTAAATGTCTTGCAAATGCCGTCGTCAGAATAGCCAAAGATAGACAATTGCCTTGAGACCTTTCTAATGATTCGCTAGCTGTAAGTGTTTGATTAAAATAAAAATAATTCCCTACATAATTTCGCAAATATTGTGAAATACGCTTATTTGGGAGTAATGAGCGATTTTCCTTTTTGTTAAAATAATCGTCTAACTTCAATTTATGTTCATCTGATAAGGACAATATTTTTTCGGCTTTAATAATTATTGGCTGAGGTAAGAATTTATTGTGCGGCGCGAATGGAATTCTAATGATATTGTTTGATTGTAGTTGTGCAGGCTGATTCACGCAGGAGAGCAAAACAGTCGTTAGAAGGATAAAAAATCCTAATATTGCTAACTTAGTAAGATTCATAAGGAATGCCCTGAGAATATTGTTTGATTTACCTAAATTGTAAAATCACTTCATACAAGATTATACTCTTTCATTATGATAATACCAAAATATCGAGAATATGTGATATTTGACTCAATACCGAGGTGTATTTAGTATTTTCTTAATGCTAGAATTGTGAGTTAAGAAGTAGTAGAGGAGTTTTAAAATTAAATGTGGCAAAGAAAAAATATAAAAAGCACTCGCTCATTTGAGTATAATTATTTTGATGAAACAAACGAATCTAGAGAAACTCCTCCATACCTTTTAGAAGTTTCTGAAAATAAAAATCAAACCAAACGAACCAAACAATTACTTTTGGCTGTATTCTTATTAGTTGTTGTCGCATTGCTAGTTAATGAATACCATGATTACTATCCTGCAGTACTTCCTATATACCAATCAATGATGTTTATGCTTGCGTTATGTTATTTAATCGTTTCATTAGGTTATTTAAAATTGGGGAGTTTTATTTTCGTTTGGCTAATTTATGCTGGTATTACTGCATTAATACTCAATAACGAAGGGCTTAGAAATCCTGTTACTATTGCCTATGCAGGCAACTTAGTCTTTGCAGCTATGTTAGCGAGTCGGCGGTTATTTTTAAGCCTATGTTTGATGATTGGATTTACATTCCTAGCGGTAGGCTACGCCAATGCAAATAGTTTGTTAGTGTTTGATGGAATGAGTTTTGATTTTATGACTGCAGTTTATCTATTGCTCATTTATATAGTGATCAGTTATGGAATTTGGACTTTGACGGGCGACTTACGTGATTTGGTTCGAAATTTAGGTGATGAGCATCAAAAAACTGTGATTGCACAGCAAAAGTATCAAAAAATTGCTCAAATTGATCAATTAACAGGATTACCCAATCGAGTGATAGCAATTGGTCGATTCAATCACTCTATATCTCATGCCCATAGAGATCACAGTGAAGTAGCAATGATGTTTTTAGATCTTGATAACTTTAAAACGGTTAATGATTCTTTAGGGCATACTGTTGGTGATGGATTATTAAAGACAATTGCTGAGCGATTAACGTCCTCTATTAGAGAAGGTGATACGGTTTGTCGAATAGGCGGTGATGAGTTTTTGGTAGTTTTAGAAGATATCAAAGATAAAACCATGATTGCAAAAATTGCCGATAAAATTCTGCATAATGTTGCGCTACCTATTATTGAGAGTGAACATCAATTAACCACAACTTGTTCAATAGGCATTGCTGTTTCCCCAACGGATGGCGAAAATTTTGATGAGTTACGTAAAAAAGCAGATACAGCAATGTATAAATCTAAACAGTCAGGCAAGAACAATGCGGTTTTCTTTGACGATGAAATGAATAAAGACATGTTAGAGCACATTGATAATGTTAATAGCATTCGAGAGGCGATTAAAAATGAAGAGTTTGAGCTTTATTATCAGCCTAAAATTGATTTAAATAGCGGTAAAGCCTTTTCGGCAGAGGCGCTTGTTCGTTGGAATCGAAATGGCGAAGTTGTCGGACCCAATTCTTTTATTCCGATTGCTGAAAAAACAGGTTTAATTTTGGAGATTGGCGAATGGGTTTTAAATGAAGCTTGCAAACAATGTAAAAAATTTCAAGAAAATGGTGTTAATGATTTTGGCGTAGCGGTTAATTTATCATCGATTCAGTTTAGGCGTGGAAATTTGATCAATGTCGTTAAAACCGCTTTAGAGAATGCCAATCTTAATGCGAGTTACTTAGAGTTAGAGGTGACCGAAAGTTTATTGATGGAGGACTCTGATAGACTAAGAAATCAAATTAGAGAATTACAAGCAATTGGTGTTACTTTTTCTATTGATGATTTTGGAACGGGTTATTCTTCCTTGGCTTATCTAAGAGATTTTGATTTTGACTTTATTAAAATTGACCGTTCGTTTACCAAAAACTCAGTGACTCAAAAAAGTGACTTAGCGCTCTGTGAAGCTATTGTCGTCATGGCGCATAAGTTGAAGCTGATGGTTGTAGCCGAAGGGATCGAAACCAATGAACAGAGAGTATTCTTAAAGCGAGCAGGGTGTGAATTTGGGCAAGGTAATTTATTTTCTGAACCGGTTCCCGCAGAAGAGTTTCGTTTGCGTTTTATATCTGAATGCGTATTGCCAGAAAATACGGAAGCGATAGATTGCCCAGTATTAGTTTGACCAAGAGAAAACATAGACAAGAATCAAATACAGACAAGCAGCAGTAATAGACAAGAATCAAAAATGGACTAGAATCCTAATCTAAATCTCATGCCCAACTCAGTAGTGTATCCCATATCTTTTGAAGCAAGCTTACCGTTCTCATCAATTACATAATAACTGGGGAAACCCCCAATTTGATAGTTTTGCCATACTTGTTGGTTGCCTAATAATATTGGAATGGTTAAATCATGCTGTGCTAAAAATCCCTTAACCTCTTGCTTTGTTTTCCAATCTAACGCAATCGCGTAAAAATTAACCGAATCACCAACCGATCCCTTTATGGCTTCTATATTATCAATTGAAGCATGGCAAACTCCACACCAAGTAGCAAAAAAATAAAGTAGTGTTTTTTTTGATTGTTGAGTCGGGTCAAATTGAATTAGTTGATCTTGCATACTAATTAATGAAAAAGAAGGCGCCAAGTTACCTTGCTCAGTCGATAGCATATCTTTCTTTTGCCACCAAGTAACCGCAAAGAAAACTGAAGCGAGCACAACTGCTTGGATGACCCAGTCTAATAGCGTTGATTTTTTCTTTTTAACTGGTTTTTTTTCCTTATTTCTAATTTCGCTTTCTTTTATTTTATGATTATTCATTTATTTTTTTTAAACACTTTATCGATTGTCCAGTTTGTTGTTGATACCAATGGTCTAATATTCTCCAAGAGATAGAGATTGAAAAGGGCGTTAATAGTTCACCAGATTCAATCTGCTGTTTTATTTCGCTGGCACTAAACCATTTTGCTGATTCCAGCTCTTTGTCTATTAGACGTATTTCTTCGTCAGTAGTTTCACAACTAAATCCTACCATTAGCGATGCAGGAAATGGCCAAGGTTGAGAGCCGAGATATTGGACATTCTTAACATTTAATCCGACTTCTTCATAAGCCTCTCGTGAAACTGAATTTTCTAAATTTTCTCCATGCTCAGCAAAGCCTGCGAGAACCGAGTAGCGTTTATCTGGCCAACTACTTTGCCTCGCTAACAAAATTTTATCTTCAAATTGGGAATCAAGTGCTTTTCGGCAGATTGAAAATATGACCGCAGGTTCTATTCTTGGAAAGTGTTCCTTTGCGCAAGCTTTAGATAAACAACGTCGACTGTGCCCTGTGTGAATAGGCTGAGTTTTACTACCACATTTAGCACAATACTGATGGGTGAAGTGCCACGAGATTAACCCCTGAGCATAAAATATAGTTTCTAAAATTGAAGCTGTTGATGAGAGGGCTAACGATCTAGAGTCGATCAATTCGACCTTTTGGTTAATCATGATTGAGTGATCTAAAGATAAAACAAACAAGTGTTTTGAATCAGCCATTTCAGATTCAGGTTGTTCTAACTTGCTTTTACCCAAATAAATAGTATCGTCAGGCAAGCGTTTCTTTTTATTAGCCATTATAAATAGCGATCTAAATTCTTGTAGGAGAGATGACTCATATATTTCAGATAGTTGAAACAGTTTGAGCTTTGATCCTTTACAAACAAAGCGTCCTTTATAAACTAGAATAATTTTGCATGGAAGGTTATAAAAAAATGAATTTATTTTTTGTGTTTCTTCTCGAATTTCGCCATATCGGCTTATTGAGGTTTCATATCCAAAATCAGGTAGTTTATTCATGGTTTAGGGACTAAAGATAGCGGTTAAGCGTTTAATTAGCTGGCAGAATAAACCAAATTTTGTCTTAAATCAAAACAGTTCTATATCGGTGACTGTAGAATCATTGGAAAAGGTTTGTGAAACAAGCGCTTTAACCGCTACGTCAAATCCAACTCCTGACCTAATGCTTTCGTAAAGCTGTTTTTCTTCTCGCATAGTATAGCTTTTTTCAATATTCGAAAAAGTATTCTCCCAGTGTTCATCATCATTGTTCTCGCCACTTTCAATTGAGTGAATTGCATCTTGTATATTACCCATAATATGATTCAAACGTTGTTTCATTCGATCATAAAACTGAAAATCTATGATGGCATTTTTTACTCTGTTTTGCGTTAAAGCATGAAGTGACTGGACTTTTAGAATATCAGTATATTGGCCACTTGATAAAAGTGCTTCAATTTCATTAAAGCCTTCAACAATTTCAATAAATAGTTTGCTCAGATCATCAAAAGGTTGTTCTGTTTCCTTTAGAGACAGAGCTAACTGACCGGCCGCTAGTTGTAATAGGGTGACTTGATTAACTAAATGACTCATTAAACTCTCTATGAGGCGTAAATAATATAATTTGGCTCTATTTTAGTAATTAAACCATTAATAAACATAATTAGTATAGGCAACAACAATCAAAATGTTATTATTTTTACCAAACTAAATAGTGCTAATTGTAAAAACCTTTTAATGTGGAATAAGTTACAAGTTCATTATTTTCGAAAATAATCAAAAGGATAGTTGATTTACCATCAACTGATTTACCATAACCTTGACATTGTACTTATTAGAACGTATGTTTCAAACAATCGTTTGAAACAAGTAATAATTCGAATTCGAGCTTGAAAGTATGGATATAAACATCTTAAACAGGACAAAAGCATTTGATTTCAACTAAGGATAAAATTCTTAATGCCGCGGAAAGGTTATTTGCAGAGCAAGGTTTTGCAGAAACTAGTTTACGCATAATTACGGCTAAAGCCGATGTTAATTTAGCTTCGGTTAATTACCATTTTGGATCTAAAAAAATATTGATTCAGGCGGTATTTGAGCGCTTTATGGATAGAATAACCAATGATATTAACCATGAAATGGATCAGTTAAATGATAGAGAACAACCGATTGATGTTTCTGATGTTTTGCAAACATTGCGGCAACCGATTAAAAATTTAGACAAATTACGCCCTGACGGTGCAGGTGTTTTTATGAATTTACTTGGGCGTTCTTATGCTGAGACGCAGGGACATATAAGACGATTTGCTATGGAAAAATATGCACACGTATTTAATCGTTTTGTTGGTTTTTTGCAAAAATCTAGCCCACAATGTGAGCCTTCAGAAATGTTTTGGCGGTTACATTTTATGTTAGGTTCTTTTATTTTCAGTTTAGCCGGGCATAAAGCTCTGCAGGAGATTGCTGAAAGTGACTTTCAGCAAAACGTATCCATAGAGCGAATTATTGATAAGTTGATCCAATTTATGTCTGCTGCTTTTTCGCACAAAATATAGAACTAATACTCGTTTTAGTGGTGTAAACAACTAAAACGAATAAGAGACGTTCGTATAATAAGATCGTCCAATCAAATCATAAGTAGCTGGAAATGTATTCGCTCTTGATTGGTTTGAACCCAATAAAGGGGGTTCGTTGTCTAAAAGATTTTTGATACCAAAGTTAAGCGCAAATCCTTCGCTGACTTGATAGCTTGTAATAAAGTCAAAATAGTTTTTAGCCTCAATTGATTCTACCGCATAAACTCTAGATTCATCGCCATCAGTCACTTTACCAATGTGGCGCCAATTTAAATGCAGTCCCCAATTTTCACTGCGCCAGTTGAATGCCACTAAATGTTTATATTCTGGAAGTAGTTGTTCACAGGAACCATTGAAAACACCTGCACAGTCATTAAAATCATTTTCTGCAAATAATCTTAATTGATGTTCCGTTAAAATACTTCCTATGTATTCAATAGCAACTTCGCCCTTTGATGTTTCTTGCTGCCAGTGTAGACCCAAATCAATTCCTTTGGTTATTAATTCCCCAGAATTATTATCAAATAAACTGACATAATCAATCGTGCCATCAGTTCGTCTAAAAACTGAGTTACAAGCATTAGAGCCAACTCCACCATTTGGGTTAGTGGCATAGTAACAGGTCTGTAAAGTCTGATTTGCGCCTAAACCTCCTCTAGAAACTAATTTATTTGTTTCTCTATCGTAATATTTAATCTTAACTAATAGGTTTTCAGTCGGCTTGTAAGCAATGCCTAGAGATATAGAATCTGTAGTTTCCTCGGAAAGTAATTCGTTTCCTCCTGAAAGGGAGCGCACTTGTCCAGCCGGTACAGTAAAAGATGGAACGAATATTAATTCGGCAGGTACACCAGTTGCTTCACAGATATCGAACACTGCTGCGTTTTGAACAGTCGCGTTTGCTGAACAAGGATCTGATGAGCCCGGAAAACTTTCCTCTTCAGCTCGAAATAGACTTGAAATATTGGGTACTTTGAAAGAAGAATCTAGTTTTAAACTGATATTTAAATTATCGACCGGTGCCCAGTTAGTCGCAATATTGAAGCTATTGACTCTGCCAAGATTAGAATAATCTGAGACTCTTGCGGCAACGGTTAAATCTAAAGCGGTAGTGCCCTTAGAATTATTTAAAAGAGGAAAATAGAGCTCAGTATAAATATCATTGGAATCGTATTGACCATTTATATTATTGGACAATATTTGAAATCCAGCAGGTTGGATTGTTCCTAACGGAAGATTATTTTCATTGCTAAACTCGTTCTCTTGATGTGACATGCCAACAACAACTGATATTGGTCCGCCTGGCAAATCAATTGTACCTTTTGTATCACCTTGAATATTGAATGAAATGATATCAGTAGTATACTTGTCTTTTGAGAAAGCACTCTCGGAAATAAATGCCGCTGCTTGCGGAGAGATATTACCCGCGCCAAAAATATTTAGAGGTACACAGCTTTGACCCGACGGATTGGCTGTTTGATCAACGCAAGTTTGGCCGGAAGGATCAGTAGCTATATCAAGAAGCGAAGCTTGATTAATTCGAGCGCGATTTGCCAAGCCTAATTGCTTAATATTATCATCAGAGAACCCCATCTGATAATAGCCATCATATGACCATTGACTATTTCCAAAATCTCCTCTAAATCCAACTTTAAGCTGTGAGCTTGATAGTGAGTGTTGAATTTGGCTATTACCTAATTCGCTCAAACGGCGCCTAATGAAAGCTGAACCATTATCGGCTATTCCGTCACCATCTGAATCGACATTTTCACCAAAAGCATCAGATAATAGTTGCTGAGAACCCGTAGCGATAAAAGGACTTCCATCTAAAGAAAAAGTTATAGTTTGAAAAATGGGTATTGGTGCTATTTGATTATCAACATCGCTTCTAATAAACATTGCTCGTCCATAAACTTCATGACCGTCAACCAACTCATAGTTACCTATAACAGTTGACTGAACACGCTCTTGAGGAGTTTGCAAAAAGTTGACTGGCGCGTTGTTATAAAAATCATTATTATTACCGGATGTTACGAATTCGCCAAATGAGCCATCAGTTGCAAATAAACCACCAAAGCTTGGGAATTGAGACAAAGCGCCACTAAAGATTGAAGTTTCAGGTACGCCCGAAGAACCACCATTTATCAATGTAACGTTTCCGTTTGCATCGGTTGTGTCAGTTTGTGCAAATACAGCGAAATCTCTGTCGTTATGCAAAATTGAGTTACGCGATGATATCGACAGATTGACCGTTACATTTCCTTTATTGTCTGCAAAATTATGTCCGGCAGTAACGTTAGTATTCCAAGTACCGCCATCACCTTCCTGTGATATTAAATATCCTGCATTAATATCGATGCCATCAAAATTATTTTTCAAAATAAAATTAACAACACCGGCTACAGAGCCCGAGCCATATATTGCAGAAGCGCCGTCGGTTAGGATTTCTATTCTATCTATTAAGGAAACCGGTATCGCATTGAGATCTACTTCACCTGTTACTGTGGTTGCTGTGAAGCGAGTACCGTTGACTAATATCAAGGTGTTGCTAGCCCCTAATCCACGTAAGTCAGCCGTTGCAATTCCGCTAGTATTTTTATGTGCGGTAGCTGTTTTTGCAGGAATAAATTGTGGAAGATTATTTAAAATTGTTTCAATGTTAACAATTCCTTCACGTTTCAGCTGAGCGGATTCAATAATTATTAAATCATTGGATAAAGATTTCATGTTTTTACTTATTCTAGAACCCGTATTAATATTTGTATTTGAGGTTTCTTCGGTATTAGTTTGAGCGGTTAAATTGGTGAAAACCAATGGTAGTGATATCGATAGATATAAAGCTTTTTTGAGACACTGATTAATATTGTTTAAGGGAAGAGTATTATCGAACATATTAAAAATCCTTTTTTTTTACATTGTTTATCTTATTATCACTGACAAGTCTAATGTAAAGACTTTTTCAATGTAATAAATTCATTTATTACATTGTGCCAATCTGATC
>Ga0307492_10000022_pt1 | contig 115840 bp, 107 predicted proteins | sample SI3LmetaG_FD_202365 | JGI IMG/M metagenome (GOLD analysis project Ga0307492, IMG submission 202365) | Sea-ice brine microbial communities from Beaufort Sea near Barrow, Alaska, United States - SI3L | ecosystem: Environmental > Aquatic > Marine > Coastal | place: USA: Alaska | collected... | reverse complement strand
GCGCCCCCCACCCTTGATCCCTCCCCACCACTGTCGTGGGGGGAGGGAAAGCGCACCACGAAACACTTCTGGTTATTGCGGATGGTGGCGCGGATCACCTCGCCGGGGATCGACAGAAATTCCGCGTCGAACGAGCCCATCAGCACCACCGGCCATTCGACCAGCCCTGCGACCTCGTCGAGCAGCACCTGATCCTCGACCAGTTCAAAGCCCTGCGCGAACGCAAGTTCCTTGGCGTCTTCAAGGATGATGTTCTTGCGGCGCTCGGGATCGAGCACAACCTTGGCGGCTTCCAGCTTCGACACATAATCGTCGAACCGGCGCACTTCGATAGCCGCAGGCGCCATAAAGCGATGGCCGTAGGTCGTCTGCCCGGCTTCGATGCCGGCGACGTCGAACTTCACGATCTCCGGCTCTTCGGTCTCGGGGCCGAAGGTCGCGATGATCGAATGCAGCGGCCGCACCCAGGTCAGCGCGCCGTTCCGCGCGGAGCGCTCGCCCCAGCGCATCTGCTTCGGCCACGGGAAGGTGCGAATGATAAGCGGAATGATTTCCGCGATCACGTCGATGGCGGGACGGCCCGGCTTCTCGATCAGCGCGATATAGAAATCGCCCTTCGGGTCGCGCTGGATCTTCGCTTCATCGAGCGACTTCAACCCGGCGGCTTTCAGAAAGCCTTGCACGGCGGCATCGGGCGCGCCCATCTTCGGGCCCTTGCGCTCCTGCTTGAGGTCCGGCTGACGCTGCGGAATGCCATGCACGGTGAGTGCGAGACGGCGCGGCGTCACGAATGCTTTCGCGCCTTCATAGACGAGCCCTTCGGCCACCAGCTTGTCGGTGACCATCTTGCGCAGGTCATCCGCCGCCTTCGCCTGCATGCGCGCGGGAATTTCTTCGGAGAACAGTTCGAGCAACAAATCGGGCATGAGACCTACTCCCCTCCCCCCGCTTGCGGCGGGGAGGGGTCGGGGGTGGGGGGAACGCGTTGGGCGATGGCCGCGGAAATCACCTCGGCAACACCTTCTGCATTGTTCAGAACGTCATTATTCCAGAACCGAAGAACACGATAGCCTTGCGATTCAAGATATCGCGTGCGAGCCGCGTCGGATGCGTTCTCTCCGTGCTGACCGCCATCGATCTCAATCACAAGGCGAAGCGCATGACAGGCAAAGTCAGCGAAGTAAGGACCGATTGTCGCCTGCCGACGGAAATGAAAACTCACAGGCTGCATTTGTTTGAGATACGGCCACAGCTTTTTCTCAGCGCCCGTTGTGTCGCGGCGCAGTTTTCGTGCGCGCACAATGCGCTTGTCGACAGGTCGGCGTGACATCGTCCCCCCACCCCCGACCCCTCCCCGCCGCAAGCGGGGGGAGGGGAGCACAACGTTGCTCACACAAATCCTCAAATGCAACTTCCTTCCGCAGAGCCCGGCTCACTTCGTTCGCCGACCCTCCCCCTCAAAGGGAGGGTGGAAATCAACTCTTGCCTTTGTTCACGCCGCCCTGCCCGCTTCGGTGTGCATCCATGCTTCGCCGCACGCCTTGGCGAGTTCGCGCACGCGCAGGATGTAGCTCTGGCGCTCGGTGACCGAGATCACGCCGCGCGCGTCGAGCAGGTTGAACACATGGCTCGCCTTGATGCACTGGTCGTAAGCCGGCAGCGCCATCAGATGCGCCTCGCGCTTGCTGTCCTTCCAGCCGGCTTCGAGATATTTGCGGCAAGCGCTCTCGGCCATCTTGAACTGCTCGAACAGCATCGCGGTGTCGGAGTGCTCGAAGTTGTGCCGCGAATATTCCTGCTCGGCCTGCAGGAACACGTCACCGTAGGTCACCTTGTCGGCGCCGTCGCGGCCGTTGAAGTTGAGATCGTAGACGTTGTCGACACCCTGCACGTACATCGCGAGGCGCTCGAGACCGTAGGTCAGTTCGCCCGCGACCGGCGCGCATTCCACGCCCGCGACCTGCTGGAAGTAGGTGAATTGCGAGACTTCCATGCCGTCGCACCAGCACTCCCAGCCGAGACCCCAGGCGCCGAGCGTCGGGCTTTCCCAGTCGTCCTCGACGAAACGCACGTCATGCAGCGCCAGATCGACGCCGATCGCTTTCAGCGACTTCAGGTAGAGTTCCTGAATGTCCGGCGGCGACGGCTTCAGGATCACCTGAAACTGATAGTAGTGCTGCAGGCGGTTTGGGTTCTCGCCGTAGCGGCCGTCCTTCGGACGGCGCGACGGCTGCACGTAAGCCGCGTTCCAGCGCTTCGGGCCGAGCGCGCGCAACGTCGTCGCCGGATGGAACGTGCCCGCGCCGACTTCCATGTCGTAGGGCTGCAGGATGACGCAGCCATAGTCGGCCCAATAGCGTTGCAGCGTCAGGATCAGGCCCTGAAACGAGCGCTCGGGACGCATGTGCGGAGGCAGAGAATCCATCGGAAATCTTCAAGCGTTGGAAGGGATGATTTGCGCGCGGACCGTATCGGCGCAGGCTAACGGAATCAAGGCGATAGCCCGCCCCAATGCGGATTCCTACTGGAATCGGCCGGATTTTAGCGATCCTCCGAACGCCGGTTTAACCGCCTCGGCAAGCCGCCTGCCCGTGTCCGCACTTCGTTAGCAACTCCCCGATAGCAAAGCCGGATTGCAACCAACGGCCGGATTTCAACCGGCGGTTCTTTTGTGGCAGGGGCGACAATGATTGCGTTTCAGGTTCTGGCCGCCGCGGCCATCATGGCCGCGCTATGCATCATGACGATCAACGACGTGCGCAGGCATAGCTGACGTCGTCATCGGCGTCATCCTTCGAGGCTCGCAAGCGCTCGCACCTCAGGATGACGGCTCTGCGCCCTTTTCAATTTCCCGCCACCCGACGAGACGTCATCCTGAGGTGCTCGCCGCCATTGCGGCGAGCCTCGAAGGATGAGCATCAGGCTGGATCACCCCGGCCGATAGGTCCCGGTGTCGGGATCGCGGCGCAGCTTGGGCATGCGTTCCTGCTCGGCGGGTTTCGCCTTGCGCGCAGCATCGAGTTCGCGATTGATGCGCTTGCCTTCGCGCACCGCGAGACGCACCAGCGCTGCGCCACCCAGAATTCCGGCAGCGATCAGAATCAGCGGCGGCATGATCGGTCTCCCGTCCTACAATCCGTAACGCGCCCAGATCGCGCGCTCTTCCAGCGCCGAAATCAAGTCCTCTGAAAATCCCGGAAAACCCGGCAGCGCCGCTCCGGCGCCCGGCTTGCGGCCCGCGAGCCCGGAGAGAAGTCCTGTCGCCGGCGCAATCACCGGCGTCTGCACCTTGTCGCCATAGCGTGTGCGCAGCACCGTGCGCAGATCGCCGAGGGCATCCGCAAGGCCAAGCTTTACGGCGCGCTCTCCGGCCCAGTATTCGCCGGTGAACAGATAGTCGCCCTCGCTCTTGAGCCGCGCGCCGCGGCTGTCCTTCACCAGCGTGATGAAGGTGTCGTGAATCTCGCGCTGGATCGCCTTCAGCCGTGCGACGTCCTCGGGATTCTCGGGCAGAAACGGATCGAGCTGCGATTTGTTCGCGCCGGATGTGTAGACCCTGCGCTCGATACCGGCCTTCCTGATGAGGTCGACAAATCCAAACGTGCCGCCGACCACACCGATCGAGCCGACGATGGAGGACGGATCGCAGAAAATCTCGTCGCCCGCGCAGGCGATCATGTAGCCGCCTGATGCCGCGACATCCTCGACGAACACCAGCACCCGCAGTTTCTTCTCCTCGGCGAGCTGGCGAATGCGCTGATAGATCTGCCGCGACTGCACCGGCGAGCCGCCCGGCGAATTGATCACCAGCGCGACGGCTTTCGCGCCCTTGGTCGAAAAGGCCCGCTCCAGAATCCGTGACACGCCGGCAAGCGACATGCCCGGCCGCAGCGGCGTCACCGCGCCGATCACGCCGGAGAGGCGCACCACAGGAACCACCACGCCGCCGCGCAAACGCGCCGGCAGCAAGTTCTTCAACCTCTCGGCAAAGTGACCGTTGCCGTCATTTTCGGTCATGGAACGTCCTTTATCTTCACAGTTTATTATTCGGTAACTGGCATCACGAGCCTAGAGCAGATTCGGCAATCGTTAAGCACGTCCTTTGTGCCGGAATTCCGTCTAAACATCTGATTGGACGGGATTTCTTCTGAACTTCTCCGGTTCTTCGCCGGAGCGCGACAAGAAACTGGAACGCACTTTGCTTTGCAACAGGTACGCAGGCTGCAACGGCGCAGCCACTTAAGGTGCAGAAATGAAGATTTACCTCCTGATCCTGCTGATTGGCGCCCTTTTCGCCGCCATCCACTTCACCCAGGCGCCCGAAACCGAACCAAAATCGGTAACCCAATAAGCAGGCTGCCTGCCGGCTGAGCATTCAGCGGGTTCTCGACACCTTCGCCAACGGCAGAACGGCTTTCCCGCCGAGGATAGCCTGAGCCTCCGCACCGGCCTCCCCGTTCGTATCGTGCAAGACCAGACCAGGATGCAGCGCCATCGGCGCGCGCCCGCCTTTGACCGCGTTCACCAGCACGCGGATCGCCGGCGCGCCCGGAGCGGGATGGACCGGCAGAATCTCGACGCTGCCGAAGCCACGCGCCAGCGCCGCCAGCACCTCGGCCAATCCATCCGCCCGCCAGATCAGCGTCAGCACGCCGCCGGATTTCAGCATGCGCCGCGCGGCATGCGTCCATGTTTCGAGCGTGTCGGCCGCCGCCACATGCGCGGATTGCCGCGCGGGGTCCGGCGACGACCGATGCCTCGTGGCATCGTTGAACGGCGGATTCATCAAGACAACATCGGCGGTGTCGGGACCGAGCCCCGACGAAGCGAAAACATCCGCACTCGCGGTCACATCAAACGCCACCACATTCGTTTTGATCCCGTTCGTCTCGGCGTTGATCCGCGCCAGCGCCGCAAGCGTTTCATCGATTTCGGCAAGCACCAGATCGAGCCCGGCGATGCGGCGCGCCACGCTGAGCCCCGCAGTCCCCACACCCGCGCCGAATTCCACCACGCGATCACCCGGCTGCGCCGGGGTCGCCGCGGCCAGCAGGATCGCGTCGTGGCCCGCGCGGTGACCGCGCCTCGGCTGGCGCAGCCGCAACTGTCCGCCGAGAAACAGATCCTCGGTCACATCCGGAATTTCAGTCCCGGCCGGGTCAGTCATTGTCCCGCAGTTCATGGGCCAGACCCGCATCGGTGAGCAGGCGGCGCGCGGCCACGGCGTCGTCCTCATGGACCAGAATGCGCCGGGGCAGCACACCCAGCGATCCGTCCATAATGCTCATGTTACTGTCGAGCACGAGGTGGTGGATATTGGCGCCGTCCAGCAGCGCGCCCACCGCGGACACCAGCACCACATCGTTGGTCCGCACCAATTCCTTCAAGGCAGCCGCCTCCAGCGGTTGGAACGGCCCTGGTGATCCGGTTCTCGGACCAGCGGCAGCCGTTCGTTGCTCTTGCCGCGTCGCACGGCAGTTTCTATTGTGGCCTTACATTCATCCGGAGACCGGACGTGGCGGTTATTGTACCCTTTGAGAGCCACTCGACGCCATCGATAGATCGGCTGGTTGAGCTTGTTGCGCCCGATATGGAGCGCGTCAACAGCACGATTCTGTCGCGAACCGGCTCGGAAGTCACGATGATCCCGGAGGTCGCCAACCACCTGATTTCGTCGGGCGGCAAGCGCCTGCGGCCGATGCTGACGCTGGCGATGGCCAACCTCACCGGCTACATCGGCGAGGGCCACATCAAGCTCGCCGCCGCCGTGGAATTCATGCACACCGCGACGCTGCTCCATGACGACGTGGTGGACGAAAGCGAACTGCGCCGCGGCAAGCTCTCCGCACGGATGCTGTGGGGCAACGAGGCCAGCGTGCTGGTCGGTGACTTCCTGCTCGGCCAGGCCTTCCGCATGATGGTCGAGGTCGGCTCGCTGCGCGCGCTCGACATTCTCTCGTCCGCCGCCGCCACCATCGCCGAAGGCGAAGTGATGCAGCTCGCAGCGGCCAAGAACACCGCGACCACCGAGGACGAGTATCTGGCGGTGATCCGCGGCAAGACCGCTGAATTGTTCGCGGCCGCTTGTGAAGTCGGCCCCGTGATCGCCAACCGGCCGAAGGCGGAACAGACCGCATGCCGCTCGGTCGGCATGAATCTCGGCATCGCATTCCAATTGGTTGACGACGTGCTGGACTACGGCGGCAAGGCCGCCAAGCTCGGCAAGAACGTCGGCGACGATTTCCGCGAAGGCAAGATCACGCTGCCGGTGGTGCTGGCGTTCCGCCGCGGCAACGACGTCGAGCGCGCATTCTGGATTCGCACGCTGGAAAAGGGCGAGATCGCGGACGGCGATCTCGATCACGCCATCGGCCTGATGACCAAGCACCGCGCTCTGGAAGATACCATGAGCCGCGCGCAGCATTACGGAGCGATGGCGGTCGATGCGCTGGCGCTGTTTCCGCCATCACCGATGAAGATCGCGCTCGAACAGGTTGTCGCGTTCTGCCTGGCGCGCTCGCACTGAGCGAACACTCCAAGATGCGAACTGCATTTTCGCCGTCATCCTGAGGTGCGAGCTCTTGCGAGCCTCGAAGGACGACGGCAATTGATCTGATCTCCCGTCATCCTTCGAGGCTCGCCGCAAGCGCGGCTCACACCTCAGGATGACGAGCTCAGCTCAGCACGCCGGCGTGAACCCACCAGCCGGGGTGGGCCTTTGCGATCGCCTTCGCGGCCTGACCGGCGTCGCCGATGGCCTCAAAGATCGCGAAGCACGTCGCGCCGGAGCCCGACATCCGCGCCAACTTCACGCCTTCCGTCGCGCGCAATGCCGACAGCACCTCGCCGATGACCGGCTCGACTTTCAGCGCCGGTTTTTCGAGATCGTTGGTGCCATGGCCGACGGCCTCGATCCATTCATCGAATGACGCGCCTTCCGCTGGCCACCCCGGCGACAGCATCACATCACCGACACCCGCAAGGAGTTCGCCCTTGCCGAGGCCAAGCGCTGTAAACACATCCTTGGTCGCGACGCCGACGCGCGGATTGACCATCACGCATGGCATCGACGGAATATCGAGCATCGACAAATTCTCGCCGACGCCGGTCATCGTGCAGGCGCGCGAGGCGAGGCAGACCGGAATATCCGCGCCGGTTTCGCACGCGACGTCGACAATGCGCTGATCGTCGATTGCGATGTTGTTCGCCTGCGCCAGCAGCCGCAATGCCGCCGCAGCGTCCGCCGAGCCACCGCCGATGCCGGCCGCAACCGGCAGATGCTTGTCCAGTGTGAAGTGTCCGAGCGTGAGGCCCGGAATGCGCTCGCCGAGCAGCCGCGCCGCGCGCACCACCAGATTGTCTGACATCTCGCCGCAGTCCTGCGCACCGGGACCGCCGGTCGCGAGGCCAAGCTCCGGGCCAGGCGTCAGCGTCAGCGTGTCCGCACAGTCGGCGAACACAACGAGACTCTCGATATCATGATAGCCGTCGGCGCGGCGGCCAAGAACGCGCAAGGTGAGATTGACCTTGGCGCGCGCGGTTTCAGTCAGAAGTGTCATCTCGTTTGCCGCTCCGGCCACAACGCGTCATGCGCGGGCATAGCCCGTAGAAGACGGGTGTAAACGCCCTTTTGCGCGCGCATCCATCCAAAGATTGAAAGCTTATTCAAGAAGATGGATTGCCGGGTCAAGCCCGGCAATGACAATTCTAACGATAGCAGACCGGTCGGGCGTCGACGGCGCTAGCCGCCCCGGCCGTCTTCCTTCTTCTTCTCGGCGGCCGCCGCGTTGGACGTGTCCTCGGGCAGGCCGTCACGCAGCTTGGTCTCGATCTTCGGAAGCTCTTCCGCCTCGGGCTTGAGATCGCGGGCATGGGCCCACTGGAATTTCGCTTCCAGCGTCCGCCCGACGCGCCAGTAGGCATCGCCGAGGTGATCGTTGATCGTGGGATCTTCCGGCTTGAGGTCGATCGCGCGTTCGAGATGCTTCACGGCGTTCTCGTAGTCGGCGATGCGGTAGTAGGCCCAGCCCAGCGAATCCACGATGTAGCCATCGTCCGGCCGCTGGTCGACGGCGCGGCGGATCATTTTCATCGCCTCGTCGAGATTGACGCCCTGGTCGATCCAGGAATAGCCGAGATAGTTCAGGACATGCGGCTGCTCGGGCTGCATCTCGAGCGCCTTCTTCAGATCGGTCTCGGCTTTCGCCCACTGCTTCGAGCGCTCGAAGCAGATGCCGCGGAAGTAATAGAGCACCCAGTTCTGCTTGTCGGCGCCGGTCGGCGCCTCGATGCCCTTGCCGTAGGTCTCGCCGCAATCCGCGAATTTCTTTCGGGCGCGCTGGATGTTGCCGAGCGCCATGATTGCCTCGACATCCTTCGGATCGTCGGCGACCACGGCGTTCAGGATCTTGATGCCCTCATCGGTGCGGTCGACGGCGTCGAGATCGGTCGCAAGCTGGATCTGCGCATTGCGCTTGAGCGGCGAATTCGAAGGCACGCGCTCATAGACCTTGATCGCCATCTGCGGCTTTTTCACCGACTCATACAGGTCAGCCAGCGACAGCAGCGCGAGGGAATGGTTCGGGTTGAGATAGAGCGCGAGCTGAAGATAGACCAGCGCGAGATCCTCGCCGCCCCGGCGGGTCAGCGACGCGCCGATGCCGTACAGCGCCTCGGCCGCGCCCTGCTGCGGATTCTCAACCAGCGGCGGCAGCTTCTTGCCGGCCTTGGTTTCGCGAATGCCTTCCACCACCAGCGGATGACGCGCGAGTTTCTTGTCAAAGCCCTGATAGATGGCGGTAGCCGCAGCCGCGTCCTTGTTGCGCGACAGCCAGCGCGCGTAAGCGTCCGACACCCGCAGCGCCGAGTCGTCGAGCTTGTAGGCGCGCTCGAAGCGGACGCCGGCTTCCTTCTGCTTGTTGGCCAGTTCCAGGATCATGCCGGAATGCAGGTCCTTGAAGATCGGATACCACTCCGGTCCCGCCAGCTTGTCGATGGCGCTGATCGCGGTCTGCGTATTGCCCGCGCCGTAGCTCGCCCAGCCCGACAGCAGCGTCGCGACCAGATCGGTGATCGGCCCGCGGACCGACTGATTGATGTTCTGCTGCGCGGCGCCGTATTGCTTCTGCTTCAGCGAGCGCACGCCCGCCACCAGCCGCGCGACGCGATTGTTCTTGTCGATGGTGAGAATGCGGTCGGCGAGCTTCACGGCTTCGTCGATGTCGCCATCGGCAAGCGAGGCGATGAAGGCGCGGTCGAGCAGTTCGTTGTTCTTCGGGTCCGAGCGCAGCGCCGCGCGGTAGAACGCCGATGCGGCGGTCGCGTCGCGATCGACGCTGGCATGGCGCGCGGCGAGATAGCTGCCGGAGACGGTGAGACCGAGCAGGTCACGCCCGCTCGGGTACGTCCCCTGCTTGGAATCTTCGCTGGCGCTGGTGCGGGTCTGGGCCGCAAGCGGACCGGCGGACGCAAGAACCGATGCGAACGCGACAGTGGCGACGGCCACGCGGCTGAAACGACGTTGAAGGATCACGCTCGCCGGCTCCATGTATTGAAAGGGGTGCGACCGGTCAGGTCAGCAACACCGGGACAATGGCTTGTTTGGCCCGTATCCGCAAGGATTCGAGGCGGCTGAGGAGCGCCATCTACTATGGCGCAATCGTGGCGGTCCGCTGTTCTCGCGCAATCGTGCTTACATTGACTGATAATTAGGCCCGCCGCCGCCTTCCGGGGGAACCCATGTAATGTTGCCGTTGGGGTCCTTTACGTCGCAGGTTTTGCAGTGGACGCAGTTCTGCGCGTTGATCTGGAACCGCGGACCGGCATCTTCCTCGATCCACTCGTAGACACCGGCAGGACAATACCGGTTCGACGGACCGGCATAGACATCATGCTCGGAGGTCTTTTGCAGGTTCATGTCCGCGACCTTGAGATGGATCGGCTGATCCTCCTCATGGTTGGTGTTGGACAGGAATACCGACGAGAGCCGGTCGAAGGTCAGCTTGCCATCCGGCTTCGGTCCCGGAATCGGCTGATGTGCCTTCGCAGGATCGAGCGTCTTGCCATCGGGCTTGGCATGCGACTGGGTGCCGAACAGCGAGAAGCCGAACAGCGTGTTGGTCCACATGTCGAGGCCGCCGAGTGCAACGCCGACCACGGTGCCGAACTTCGACCACAGCGGCTTGACGTTGCGGACCTTGAACAGATCCTTGCCGACGGCGGAATCGCGCCAGCCGTTTTCGTACGCGACGATTTCATCGTTGGCGCGGCCCGCAGCCAGCGCCGCGGCAACGTGCTCGGCGGCCTGCATGCCGGTGCCCATCGCGTTGTGCACGCCCTTGATGCGCGGCACGTTGACGAAGCCCGCCGCGCAGCCGACCAGCGCGCCGCCCTTGAAGGTCAGACGCGGCACCGACTGGTAGCCGCCCTCGGTGATCGCACGCGCGCCGTAGGCGATGCGCTTGGCGCCTTCAAAGACGGGGCTGATCTTCGGATGCGTCTTGAAGCGCTGGAATTCCTCGAACGGCGACAGATACGGATCGTCGTAGTTCAGATGCACCACGAAGCCGACGGCGACGAGGTTCTCGTTGTAGTGATAGAGGAACGATCCGCCGCCGGTGGACATGTTCAGCGGCCAGCCGAAGGAATGCTGGATCAGCCCCTTCTTGTGCTTGGCCGGATCGATCTGCCAGACTTCCTTCAGGCCGATGCCGAACTTCGAAGGCTCGCTGTCCTTGTCGAGCGAGAACTTTGCGATCAATTGCTTGGTGAGTGAGCCGCGCGCGCCTTCGGCGAACAGCGTGTACTTGCCGAGCAATTCCATGCCGCGCGTGAAGCTGTCCTTCGGCTTGCCGTCGCGGCCGACACCCATGTCGCCGGTGGCGATGCCGCGCACCTCGCCGTTCTCGCCGTACAGCACTTCGACGGCCGCGAAGCCCGGATAGATTTCGACGCCGAGCGCTTCGGCGCGCGGGCCAAGCCAGCGGCAGACGTCGCCGAGCGAGCCGATATAGCAATGATGGTTATCCATCAGCGGCGGCATCATGAAGTTCGGCAGCTTGATCGCGGCGCTGCCCGTCATCCAGAAGAACTGGTCGTCCTTCACCTGGGTCTTGAGCGGGCAGTCGGCGTCCTCGCGCCAGTCCGGAACCAGCTTGTCGAGCGATACCGGATCGATCACCGCGCCGGACAGAATGTGCGCGCCGACTTCAGAGCCCTTTTCGACGACGACAACGCTGAGGTCCGGATTGATCTGCTTCAGCCGGATAGCAGCAGCCAGACCGGAGGGCCCTGCTCCGACGATCACAACGTCGAATTCCATGGAATCGCGTGGAGGCAGCTCTTCGGTGCTCATGATGTCATCTCAAAAATGCTGGTTCAGAATGCTTCTAATCATCGTTCTTCCCGATTTTTGGCGCAAGAACAACCCCGTTTCGCTGCAACGCAATCCGATCTAGATTGGCAGCCGTGACGACACCCGAACCCATGCCCACCGCCCGCGAACTTCTCGCCTTTTATCTAGAGGCTGGAGTGGATTGCGCGTTGTCGGAAACCCCCGTCAATCGCCTGTCGGAAGAGGCGGCGGTCGAGGAAAAGCCCGCCGCCAAGCCCGCGCTGTTCCGCACTGCGAACCCTGCGCCCGCGCCGGTGCTTGCAGAACCGGCGCCCGCACCCGATGCGGCGATCACATCGGCCCGCGAGATCGCGCCCAGGGCCGCATCATTGCAGGAACTGCGCGCGCTGCTGGAGCGCTTCGACGGCTGCGCGCTGAAGTCGACCGCGACGCGGCTGGTGTTCGCCGACGGCAATCCCGAAGCGAAGATCATGTTCGTCGGCGAAGCGCCGGGACGCGACGAGGATCTTGAAGGGCTTCCGTTCGTCGGACGCTCCGGCAAGCTGCTCGACCTGATGATGGCGGCGATCGGTCTCGATCGCAGCAAGGCCTACATCGCCAACATTATTCCATGGCGGCCGCCCGGCAATCGCGATCCGTCGCCGCAGGAAACGCAGATCTGCCTGCCCTTCATCCGGCGGCAGATCGAACTGGTCGATCCCGATGTGCTGGTCTGCCTCGGCAAGCCGTCGTCGCAGGCGGTGCTGGACCTCAAGGACGGCATCATGAAGACGCGCGGCAAGTGGTTCGACTACGACACCGGCACGCGCAGGATCAAGGCGATGGCGACCTTCCACCCGGCCTATCTGCTGCGGCAGCCGATCTACAAGCGGATGACCTGGCAGGACTTGCGCGCGATCCAGAAAGCCCTGCACGCCTGACGGCGCCCTCGTCTGACGCTTCCTTTTTCGGATAGCACTGCAAGCTTGCATGGCGGCCACGACAGGATTGCGCGTGGAAGAATCTCCTCTTTCCATCCATAAACGCGGAAGGAATATCCAAACAGTATCCGGTGGAACGTGACGGCTATTACAGCAGAGACGGTTGACGACACGACCGCGCGGGCGAATGTCCGCCGCCTTGCGGCGGCGCAGGCGTTGACCGGCGCGAACGCCGCCGTCGTGTTCGCGACCGGCTCGATTGTCGGCGCGCAGCTTGCGCCCAGCATCTCGCTCGCGACCCTGCCGCTGTCGATCTACATGCTCGGACTTGCGGCCGGCACGCTGCCCACGGGCATGATCTCGCAAGCCTACGGCCGCCGCGCCGCTTTCATCGCAGGCACCGCATGCGGCGCGCTGTGCGGCCTCCTCGCCGCGCTCGCCATCCTGCAAGGCTCGTTCGCTCTGTTTTGTTTCGCGACATTCCTCGGCGGCGTCTATGGCGCGGTCTCGCAATCCTATCGCTTTGCCGCGACCGACAGCGCGAGTGTCGCCTACCGGCCGAAAGCGATCTCCTGGGTGATGGCCGGCGGCGTGTTCGCGGGCGTGCTCGGTCCGCAACTCGTGCAGTGGACCATGGATCTCTGGCCGCCTTATCTGTTCGCGGTGAGCTTTCTGGTTCAGGCCGTCGTTGCGCTGATTGCGATGGCGGTGCTAGCCGGCGTCAACGCCCCACGGCCTGCCCCTGCACAGCAGATGACCGGAGGGCGGCCGCTGCTGGAGATCGCCCGGAAACCGCGGTTCATCGCCGCCGTGGTTTGCGGCGCGGTCTCCTATACGGCCATGAACTTCCTGATGACGTCCGCGCCGCTGGCGATGAAGTTCTGCGGACTGTCGCTGAGCGATTCCAACTTCGGCATCCAATGGCACATCGTCGCGATGTTCGGGCCGAGTTTCTTTACCGGGCACCTGATCGCCCGCTTCGGCGCGGCAAAGGTCGCCGTCGTCGGGCTCATCCTGGAAGCCGCCGCCGCCGTGATCGGACTGTCGGGCATCACCGCAATGCATTTCTGGGCGGGACTGTTCGTGGTCGGCGTCGGCTGGAATTTCTCTTTCGTCGGCGCATCGGCGCTGATCGTGGAGTCGCATCGCCCGCAGGAAGGCAAGAAGGTTCAGGCCTTCAACGATTTCATCGTGTTCGGTCTTGTGGCAATCGGCTCATTCTCCTCGGGCCAGTTGCTCGCGACCTACGGCTGGTCGATGGTCAACATCGTGGTGTTCCCGGCGGTTGCGATTGCGCTGGCAGGTCTTGCTATCGCCGCGCTGACGCAGCGGCGGGTCGCGGCCTAGTCCTGATCCGGGAATCTGCACCTGTACAAGCACAGAACCCAAACGTGATGTGATGATGCTTACCTCTCCCGTGGGGAGAGGTCGATGCACGAAGTGCATCGGGTGAGGGCGTACGCTCTATCGATAGATTCTACGCCCTCACCCCAACCCTCTCCCCACGGGAGAGGGAGCAAATCGCCGCCGCAGCAACGTCGGTGCTAATCTGGTGCTAGCCGACCGCGAATTTCACGACGAACACGAGCGCCAGCAGCATCACCGCAGGCTTCGCGTCGGAAAAGCGCCCGGCGAGAATTTTCACCACCGCGTAGGTGATGAAGCCGAGGCCAATGCCGGTCGCGATCGAATAGGTCAACGGCATTGCAATGGCCGTAACCACCGCCGGCGCATATTCCGTCACGTCGTCCCATGCCATGTCGGCGAGACCGCGCGTCATCACGCAGGCGACATAGAGTAAAGCCGCAGCGGATGCATAGGCCGGCACCATCCCGGCCAGCGGCGCGAAGAACAGCGCCAGCAGGAAGAACAGCGCGACGAACACCGCCGTCAGCCCGGTGCGGCCGCCCGCCGCAACGCCGGACGCGCTTTCGATATAGCTCGTGGTGGTCGAGGTGCCGATCAGCGCGCCGAACATCGCCGCAAAGCTGTCGGCCATCAGCGCCTGCTTCATGCGCGGCAGGTTGCCGTCCTTGTCGAGAAGACCGGCGCGGTGGGTGACGCCGATCAGCGTTCCGGCATTGTCGAACACATCGATGAAGAGAAAGCTGAACACCACGATCAGGAATGTGAGTTCGGTGGCGCGCGAGAAATCAAGCTGGAACAATGTCGGTGATAGCGACGGCGGCAGCGACACCACGCCATTGAAGCTTGTCAGTCCCAGCGGCAACCCGAGCAGCGACACCGCGAGAATGCCAATCAATGTGCCGCTGGCGATGTTGCGCGCGTTCATCGCCACGATCAGCGTAAATCCCAGCAGGCACAGCACCGGCGCGGGATGTGCGACCCCGAGCGGTCCCGCGGTGACAAGCGTCGCCGGACTGGCTATCACGATCTTGGCCTGCTCAAGCGCGATGATCGCGAGGAACAATCCGACACCGGCGGAGATCGCAAATTTCAGGTTTCGCGGAATGGCGTCGATGACATATTCCCGCAGCCGGAAAAACGTCAGCGCGAAAAAGATCACGCCCGAGCAGAACACCGCGGCCAGCGCCTGCTGCCATGTGTACTTGTAGCCGAGCACCACGGTGAACGCGAAGAACGCGTTCAGCCCCATGCCGGGCGCGAGCGCGATCGGATAGTTCGCCAGAAACGCCATCGCCAGCGTCGAGACCGCCGCCGCAAGACAGGTCGCGACGAACACCGCGCCCTTGTCCATGCCGGCGTTGGCGAGGATCACCGGATTGACGAAAACGATGTAGACCATGGTCAGGAATGTGGTGAACCCCGCGACGAATTCGGTGCGGACATTGGTGCCGTTCTGGGTGAGGCCGAACCGGCGATCGACGATTGCTTCCAGTGACGTCTGCGACGGTTCGCTCATCTCGCCTCGCTGTTATCGCGGCCGCGGCCGCACGATGGCCCAGCCGATCCGCAGCAGCGGCTGACGGCCCCTGACCGTGCGCTCGAATGCGCGCGGCACTTCCGGCACCAGACCGGGAAAACGTTTCAGAATGTCGTCGGGCGGCGTGCCTGCGGTATCGGCCGCGCGCCAGACCACCACGCCGCCGCTCTCGGTGAAGCGCGCCGGCGTCATCCACGGCGTCTGCTGCGGTGTCGCATCGAACATCACATGCGGGCGCGATGCCGCCGCGAAGCCAATCAGCGTCGCGATTTGCGGATCGCCCGCGACCGCGGCAAGCGGACGGCCTGTGCGCCGCTCGAAACTCTCGCCAAAGAAACGTCCGATCTCGCTCGCCGGCAGCGAAGTCTTGACCTCGGCGCTTCCGATCCAGGGCAGGGCAAAGGTGATGCCGAGGATCGCGGCGATGGGCGCCGCCATGATGACCAGCCACACCGAGCGCAAAAGCTGTTGCCTCCGCAGCGCGATCAGATCGCTGGCGGCGACAACGATGGCGAGCCCGGAGAGCAGCAGCGCAATGCCGTCGCCGCCGATGATCTGATCCCTGTCGAACAGGGCCGAGATGAAACTGAGCGCGAAGGGCGGGACCAGTGCGAACACATAAACATAAAGCCGCGCGAAGGGATCGAGCGGCGGACGGAAGATCAGCGGCGGATCGTCCGCCTTGCGGTCGAAGTAGCGCGAGTTGACGATCAGCAGCAGCGCCACGCCCGAGAGCGCGAACAGCAGCCCGGCCAAAAGCCCGGCCCATCCAAGCAACCGGTCCTGCAACTGCGCCAGTGCCGGCAACGATGGCAGCATCGCCACATTCGCGCGCAGCAACCACACCAGATACGGCAGCACCACCACGAACACCACGACGGCCGCATAAAGCGGATCGGTCGAGAGCAGCGCGCGCCTGCCCTTCTGCGTCGCCAGCACGAAGACCGCCAGCATGACCAGCAGCGGCAGCGCCGCCGATGTGGTCAGGATCAGAAGGCCGATCTCGACCGGCAGCATGAACCACGCGCTGCGCCGCCCCTGCCCGATGATCTGCCAGGTATGAAGCAGCGTCAGCGCCCAGAGCGGCCGGGCCAGCATCAGCGGGCCGAACTCGGCGCCGGGAAAGGCGAATGCGGTGATGGTTGCTGTCAGCAATACGGCAAGGACTGCCTGCTGCGCGCCGACGATGGCGCGGCCGAGCGCGAACAGCGCCCAGAACGTCACGATGAAGCAAAGCTGCGACAGCAGATAGACGCCGAAGATGTGATTGCCGGACAGGCGGAAGGCGACATCGGCGAGCCAGAACGCCGCGGGCGGGCCGAGATGGGTGCCGACCTGATATTCCCGGCCGAACGCCAGCACCGTCGCCACCTCGCCCGGCGGGCTTCCATACAGCAGCCACGGCAGGAACAGCCACAGCGCCGCCTGCGTCAGCACCACGAGCCAGAAAATCAGGCGGGGCCGCGCGCGGACCAGTTCAACGATCAGGGATGTGAAACGCATGAAACGTTCGAATGGTGATCCGGTTCTGACATTCGTATCATATCCTCCGCGGGCACTTTACGAATGTCAGAACCAAAGGATCACCAGAATTATGATTTGCCAGTGTCCCATCGTATCCGACGTTTGCTCGGAAGTCGCCGCACGATAAAGCAAACGTCGGATACGGGACACCGGCCTAGCGGAAGGACACCTCACTGATAAAGCGCATGAGGCGATCAGGCAACCGAGGCCGTCATCCTGAGACGCGAGCTCTTGCGAGCCTCGAAGGATGACGTCACACGGAATACCTATTTTTCGCCGCCGCCCTTCGAGGCTCGCCGCAAGTGCGGCTCGCACCTCAGGGTGACGGCGAATCCGCAAGACGAGTTTCCTTGACCACAGCCGCAACCCTGCTCGGCGCATTCGCGGCAGTTAAACCTTCATGCTTTTCGCGCGCGGCCGCCACCGGCGCGAAAAAGCGGCGATGATGAATTGTCGGCCCTAACCGGTCGAGCGCTTCGAGATGGGCCGGAACACCATATCCCATGTGCTGCTCGAAGCCGTAACCGGGATGGTCCAGCGCGAGGCGACACATCAACCGGTCGCGCGAGACCTTTGCGACGATGGACGCCGCGGCAATCGACAGCACGATACCGTCGCCGCCAATCACGGCCTCGCAATCGCTGGACACAGCCAGCCGGTCGCGGCCGTCGACAAAGACATGTTTCGGCGCATCGGGGAGCGCACGCACCGCGCGCGCCAGCGCCCACAATGACGCACGCAGGATATTGTCGCGATCGATCCGCGATGGCGGCGCGATGGCCACCGACACCAGCGCGGTCGCGCAGATTTCCTCGAATAGCTCCTCGCGGCGCTCCCGTGTCAGGCGCTTGGAATCGTCGATGCCTTTCGGAATCCGCTTCGGATCGAGAATCACGGCGGCCGCAACCACGGGCCCTGCGAGCGGCCCGCGCCCTGCCTCGTCGCATCCCGCGACCGGCCACACGCCTCGCTTGAGCAGCGCACGCTCGCGGCGAAAGCTCGGCGACGTGACGGCGATCACGCCGGTTCGTTTGGCTTTTTTTGCCGCGGCTGGAACCGCGGAGGGCTTCGCTCGACTCATGCGGCTATGCTTGCGTTCTCAAGATCGAACGCGCAACCGCTAATCCCCACTATTATTCGGGAAGATGGACGCGCCTGTCATCCCCGACCTCGATTCCGGGGGCGACAACAACTTCCCATGGGTGGCCGTCGGGATCGGCAAAATACCCCGAATATCCACCATAATCGGTGCGATGCGCGGGCTTCTGCAGCCGCGCACCCTGAGCGACAGCGAACGTCAGCACCTCATCGACTTCGCTCTCGCTGCGGCAGTTCCACGCCAGGGTGATTCCGCGAAAGCCCGCCGGCTGCGGCTGCGCCGGGAGACCGGCATCCAGCGCCAGCTTCTCCCATGAATACAGCGCCACAACCGTCGCGCCGGTGTCGAAAAACGCGACCTCCTCGCCGGTAGCGCGAAGCTTTCGCTCAAAGCCGAGCGATTCGTAAAACGCGATGCTCCTGCGCATGTCGCTGACGCCAAGCGTCACGACCGTGAATCGCGCAACCGGTTTGGGGAGACTCATCACACAACATCCTTGCAGTCAGAACAGATCCAGTTGCTCGTTGACACGCTTGGGCCGTGCGAAGTGGGCGGTCGTCAGCCTCATACGCCGCTTGTTGAGGCCAAGCTTCTCGCAGGCGATCTCGAACCGCCGCCCGATCATCCAGGCCATCGGCCCGGTGCCCTTCATGCGGGTACCCCACTGCGAGTTGTAGTCGCGGCCGTCGCGCATGTCGCGGATCAGCGTGAAGACGTGACGATAGCGGTCCGGATAATTCGCCATCAGCCATTCGCGGAACAGATCGCGCACTTCGAGCGGCAGCCGCAGCAGCACATAACTCGCTTCCTTGACGCCGGCATGAGCGGCGGCGTCCAGAATGCGCTCGATCTCGGAATCGTTCAGCGCGGGAATCACGGGCGCCACCATCACCGTCGTCGGAATGCCGGCCTCGGACAGTTGGCTCAGCGCCTCCAGCCGCTTCGGCGGCGTCGCGGCGCGCGGCTCCATGGTGCGCGCGAGTTTCGGGTCCAGTGTCGTCAGCGAGATCGCAACCTTGGCGAGGTTTCGCTTCGCCATTCGCGCTAGGATGTCGATGTCGCGCGTCACCAGCGCGGATTTCGTGACAATGCCGACCGGATGCCCGGTACGTTCCAGTACCTCGAGAATGCCGCGCATGATTTTATGCTCGCGCTCGATCGGTTGATACGGGTCGGTGTTGGTGCCGATCGCGATCATCCGCGGCTCGTAGCCCGGAGCGGACAATTCCCTTTCAAGCAGTTCCGGCGCATCCGGCTTGGCGAACAGTTTGGATTCGAAATCAAGCCCCGGCGACAATCCGAGATAGGCGTGGGTCGGACGCGCGAAGCAGTAGACGCAGCCGTGCTCGCATCCCCGGTACGGATTGATCGAGCGGTCAAAGCCGATGTCGGGCGAGTCGTTGCGGGTGATGACCTTGCGCGCGGTATCGACCGCGACCGTGGTTTTGAACGGCGGCAGATCCTCGAGACTCTGCCAGCCGTCGTCGAAGGTGACGCGCGCTTCGGCCTCATAGCGCCCACTGGCATTGGATTGCGCGCCGCGGCCCCGCCGCCGCTGGCGGTCGATCGCCACTTCAATCTCGGCAAAGGGAGAAGGACCACCCGCCGGATCAGAGGGGGGCGTCACCGGCGGGTGTTTGAGGGCATGGGATGCATGGCTCATGGGGAGAACATAGCATCGCATGAGAACAAAACAAGAACTTCAACGATCCCCTCCCACAGATTCTTTTGAGATGTCCTCCGACCGGCAAGGCATCTCCGCGGAGGCAGTTCCCGGATCCCGGCCCGTTAATGAATGCTGCAAAAAGCTGCACGGGATGGGCTGTTCTGAGTGTGACAAGATGATAACGATGCCGCATCTGTCGTCTGGCGGGCACGTATTTCACCAAGTCATGATCAGCGTTGTCATTCCCACCGAAGGCGTCGAGCAACCGGTTGTTGCCACCCTCGCGGCCCTCGTGCCCGGCGCCGCAGCCGGCATCGTCCGGGACGTGGTGCTGGTCGATCGCTCGCAGACCGGCACCATCGAGCGGGTAGCCGATGTCGCCGGATGCAATTTCCTGAAGTTCGACGGCTCGCGCGCCGCGGCGCTCGCGGCAGGCGCCGAGCAAAGCCGGTCTCCCTGGCTGCTGTTCCTGCTTCCGGGCGCGGTGCTGGATTCGGGCTGGATCGACGAAACCTCGCAGTTCATTCAGAACGTGTCGCTGAGCGGCCGCCAGCGGGCCGGTATCTTCCGTTACGCGCGCCCTCCCTATGAGGACGCCACGGTGCGCGACGGCGTGAAATCGCTCGCACGCTTTATTTCCGGCCCGTCCACCGATCAGGGCCTGCTGATTTCCCGCGACCATTACGAGCGGGTCGGCGGCTATGCCCCCGCCGCGCGCCGGGCCGAGGCCAAACTGATCTCAAAGCTCGGCCGCGCCGGTCGTGCCGTGCTGCGGACCCGGATTTTCGTCGCCGCCTGAGAATAGTTGACCCCGTCAACAATAATACTTGACTGCGTCAACAAAACCTCGAAGATGTATGTCTGACATCAGACGAGGCGTCGTTCGCCGATGGGCGCACCTTCCACAAATGACCAGGAAGCCCGGATCGCCGCGATCCGGCGGTTCAACCGCTTCTACACCCGCAAGATCGGCGTGCTCGAGCAGCAACTGCTTGAGAGCCCCTACTCGCTGACGGAAGCCCGCGTGCTTTTCGAGCTCGCGCACCGCGATGAGCCGACCGCAAAGGAGATCGGCGCTCAACTCGACCTCGATCCGGGCTATCTGAGCCGCATCGTTCAAGCCTTCATGGAAAAAGGGCTGGTGACGCGAAAGCCGGTCCCCTCGGACCGGCGGCAATTCCGATTGGCGCTGACGACCAAAGGCCGCCTCGCATTCGGACGTCTCAATCGCAGTTCGCATGACGAGGTCGGGGTGATGCTTGAAAAGCTTCCCGGCGGCGGCGAAGAGCGCCTTGTGGCCGCGATGACCACCATCGAGCGGCTGCTCGACGACGAGGCCCCGCGCCCCGAAGTGACCTTGCGCACCCACCGGCCCGGCGACATGGGCTGGGTCGTGCAGCAGCATGGCGCGCTCTACGCGCGGGAATTCGGCTGGGACATTTCATTCGAAGGCCTGTGCGCCGAGATCGCCGCGCAGTTCCTGAAAAACTTCGATCCGGCCCGCGAGCGCTGCTGGATTGCCGAGATCGACGGCCAGCAGGTCGGCTCGGTATTTCTGGTGAAGCACACCGATGAGGTTGCAAAGATTCGTTTGCTGCTGATCGATCCGGCGGGCCGCGGTCTCGGGATCGGCAAACGGCTGGTCGATGAGTGCATCGCCTTCGCGCGGAGCTGCGGCTATCGCAAGATCACGCTATGGACCCAAAGCATGCTGCTTGCCGCGCGCGGGATCTATCAGAAGGCAGGCTTCGTGCATGTCGCGACCGAACCGCATCACAGTTTCGGTCACGACCTGATCGGCGAGACGTGGGAGCTGACGCTTTAGAGTTCGTCGTCATCCTGAGGAGCGAAGCCTGAGCCAACTCCCTCTCCCCGCTTGCGGGGAGAGGTAAGAAGCTCAACCCTTCGCCTTGCCGCGTTTCAGATGCTCGTCCAGCCGTGGCATGATTTCCACGAAGTTACATGGCCTGGTGCGGTAATCGAGCTGTGCCGCGAGAATGCCGTCCCAGCCATCCCTGCATGCGCCGGGCGAGCCCGGCAGGCAGAAGATGAACGTCGTACCGGCAACGCCGGCGGTGGCGCGGCTCTGAATCGTCGAGGTGCCAATCTTGGCATGGCTCATCATGTGAAATGCGATCGAGAATCCATCCATCCGTTTTTCGAACAGCGGCTCGACCGCTTCCGGCGTCACATCGCGGCCGGTGAAGCCGGTGCCGCCCGTGGTGATGACCACATCGACGCCGGGATCGGCGATCCAAGCTTTCAGTTTCGCGCGGATTTCCTCGACGTCGTCGGTGACGATGTCACGCGCGGCAAGACGATGGCCCGCCGCCGTCAGCCGATCCGCCAGTGTCGTCCCCGATTTGTCGTCGGCGAGCGAGCGCGTATCGGAAACCGTCAGCACCGCAATATTGAGCGGGATGAACGCTTTTGATTCATCAACAGAAGACATCGCGTGTCTTTTCCTTGCCGTCACCCTGAGGTGCCGTAGCGCAGCGAAGGCCTCGAAGGGCGACGGCGTTCTGCATTGTCATCCTTCGAGGCTCACAGCAAGTGCTGCTCGCACCTCAGGATGACGCACCTTAGCTCACCCGGCCGCGGCTAGAGCTGCACGCCGGGCGCGAACGTGTTGCAGGCCTGCACGCTGCCCTGCTGGTAGCCGGTCATGAACCAGCGCTTGCGCTGTGCAGCCGAGCCATGGGTGAACGAGTCGGGCACGACACGGCCCTGGGCCTGCCGCTGCAGCGTATCGTCGCCGATCGCGGACGCCGTCTGCAATGCCGCGTCGATGTCGCCCGCTTCGAGGAAGCCCGGACGCTTCTTTTCTTCGCGGTTGACCCAGACGCCGGACAGGCAATCCGCCTGCAACTCGACCCGCACCTGAATGTTATTCGCCGCGGCCTTGCTGCCGGCCTGTTCCTGCATTTGCCTCGCCTTGTCCAGGATGCCGAGCAGGTTCTGGATATGGTGGCCGGCCTCATGCGCGATGATATAGGCGGCGGTGAATTTGCACGCGTTGCCGGAGCAGCCGCGGAATCGCGTCTCGACCTCGCGGAAGAATCCGGTGTCGAGGAAAATCTGCCGGTCAGGCGGGCAATAGAATGGGCCCATGGCCGACTGCGCCATGCCACAGCGGCCGCCGTTGGTGGCATTCTTGAAAAGCACAATGCGGGCCCCGCGATAGGTCTGGCCGCTCGCCGAGAAGATTTCGCTCCAGCGATCGTCGATCTCGCCGAGCACGCCGGCGATCATGCCGCCCATTTCGTCGGACGGCGCGCCGGCCTTCGGCGGGCTGCCGGTTCTGCGGTCGGTCTGATAGCTCGGCGCCTGCTGCTGGCCGCCGGTGAGGATTTCCGCGCCGCCGATCAGGATGCGCGGATCGATCCCGACCGCCCAGCCGATCAGGCCGAGCACGATCACCGTGCCGATGCCGAGCCCGCCGCCACCGCCCATCGGAAACCCGAAGCCGCCGCCTCCGCCACCGCCACCGCCATATCCGCTGTCGTCCCGGCGATCGTCGATGTTGTCGCTGCGGCGGAAATCATCGTAACGCATCGGAAATCTCCTCAACCGGCGGGCGCGTCATGGCGACACGCAACGGAGCCGCAAAGTATCTGTTAACGATTCATACCGCGCCCGGCAAAAATTGCCTAGTGCGGCGTTGCATTGCCGCATGCGGCATTTCGATGTGTTTCCACTCAGTGACATGAATAACGGCTGAATTTCGCGACAAGTTGCATGTGCCGCGAATAATTTCCGGCGACGACTGGCCGTTCAACGCACCACGCGCGCTTGCGATCCACGATGCAAATACGATTTCGGATTCAATTTCGGATTCGTCACAAACCTTTTCACGATTAAGCCGATTTTTACCTTGGGCATTCATGGTGAGGACAGTCGGATTTGTTAGTCCCGCGTCGCCGACTGCGTCGCCTGAGTCAGGTTTTGAGTCATGGTTGTGTCGCGTCGCGGGGCGTCTGCAAAGGCGCCCCGCACTCAATTTGAAATGCCCGGTTCGCATATCGTCGTTGGCGATTGCGTCGCCGAGATGTCGAAGATGCAGGCCGGTTCGGTCGACCTGGTCTTCGCAGATCCGCCGTACAATCTGCAACTGAAGGGCGATCTCAAACGCCCCGACGAATCGCATGTCGACGCGGTCAACAACGACTGGGACAAGTTCTCATCATTCGCCGCCTACGACGATTTCACGCGCGCATGGCTGCTTGCCGCCCGCCGCATCATGAAGCCGTCGGCGACGATCTGGGTGATCGGCTCCTATCACAACATTTTCCGTGTCGGCGCGATCATGCAGGACCTCGGCTTCTGGGTCCTCAATGACATCGTGTGGCGCAAGACCAACCCGATGCCGAATTTCCGCGGTCGCCGCTTCACCAATGCCCACGAGACGATGATCTGGGCGGCGCGCGACGAGAACGCCAAGGGCTATACTTTCAACTACGAAGCGCTGAAGGCCGCCAACGAGGACGTGCAGGCCCGTTCCGACTGGCTGATCCCGCTTTGCACCGGCGACGAGCGCCTCAAGGGCGGCGACGGCAAGAAAGTTCACCCGACACAGAAGCCCGAAGGCCTGCTGGCGCGCGTGCTGCTGTCGTCATCGAAGCCCGGCGACCTTGTGGTCGACCCTTTCAACGGCACCGGCACCACCGGCGCCGTCGCCAAGCGCCTCGGCCGCCGCTATGTCGGCTTCGAGCGCGATCAGACCTACGCAGACGCCGCTGAGAAACGCATCGCCGCCATCGAGCCGCTGCCGGAAGCGACGCTGGCTCCGTTCATGACCGCGCGCGGCGCGCCGCGTGTCGCGTTCTCCGAACTGGTCGAGCGCGGCATGATCCTGCCCGGCACCAAGCTGGTGGATTCGAAGAAGAAGCACGCCGCACTGGTGCGCGCCGACGGCGCCATCATGCTCGGCGACAAGGTCGGCTCGATCCACCGCATGGGCGCGCTTGCCCAGGGCGCCGAAGCCTGCAACGGCTGGTCGTTCTGGCATGTCGAGACCAAGAAGGGTCTCAGGCTGATCGACGAGTTGCGCGCCGAAATCCGCAGCGAGATGGCGGCGGGCTGACAGCATCTGGTTGATAGGCCGGTGGATATGATGTGTCATGAGGTTCTGGAGAGGACCGACGCATGGCAGCAGGCGACGAACATCAACCAACCAGCGGAAGATGGCACACACCAGCGGCCATAGCATTGGCCTTTATCCATATCCTGACCTTCTGCGGAATGGCCTATCAAAACCATATCCATAAAGTGGAATGGTCTTCCGATTATTCTTTTTTCGCCAACTGGGGAGTCTGGTTATCTCCCGCCTTGCTCCCTTTGATTTCCAGGAAACACTGGCCCCTGCTTTTGCTTTGCGCGATTCCGATTCTCGGCATCTTTGGCGCGCGCATGTACCATGTATTTCAACTGTACTCGCTCGATGTGAATTCGATGGCAGTGCAGAAAGGGGACGGGCTTTGGTTTTTGACTTCCCTGTTTGGCATGCTTGCAACCGTAATCATTGCGTTCTGGCTGCTTTTTTGCGCAATGATATTTCTGCCGGGCTGGGTCGATAATCTCAGCCGCCGCCAAGATGGGTAGCCAATAGTACCATCGCTCTTAACCCGCCGCCCGCAATCCGGCTTTCGGAAAAGGACCGAGCACCCGCTCGACCAGCGCCGTGTCGCAGTATTCCTTGATCTGCGTGATCCTGCCGTCCTCGACCCGCCAGACCATGCAGTACTCGTTGTCGTAGCGCTCGCCGGTTCTGGTGACGTTGTCGCCCTTCGCCTCGACCACGACGATGTCGCCCTCGGCGATGAAGTTGAACGCCAGTGTTCGCGGACGATCGGCCAGCAAGGCCCGCAAATAGCCGAGAAGGCCGTTTGTGATTTCATCCTTCCCCGTAAAGTTACGCGACCATGAACAATGGCCGGTCTGGACCCAGACCGCATCGTCGGCGAGATGATCGATGAAGGTTGTCCCGCTGCGATTGGCAGAGTCGGTGAAAATCTGCCGGATCAGTTTCTTGTTGGCTTCGGCACTCATGAGTTCCATCCTTTGCTTGAGTTGATGGATCGATCATGCGCGGCGCATCGATATTCTTCCAATCGATGCTTCACATGATGTATATTCTCCTGATGAATTTGGCTTCGCTCGACCTTAACCTGCTGGTCGCCCTCGATGCATTGCTGATGGAGGCCAATGTCGGCCGCGCGGCAATGCGGATCGGCCTGTCGCAACCCGCAGCCAGTCATGCGCTGCGGCGACTGCGCGATGTGCTCGGCGATCCGCTGCTGGTGCGCGCGGGCGCGCGCATGGAACTGACGCCGCGCGCGCAGGCGTTACGTGCGCCGCTAGCGCAGGCGCTGGATCAGGTACGCGGCCTGTTCATGCCGGACGAATTCGACGCCGCGCGCAGCGAGCGGCGCTTTCGTTTGATGATGCCGGACCTTGCCGTCGAACTATTGATGCCGCCGCTGATGAAAAAGCTGGATGTCGTGGCACCCGGTGTGCGGATCGACGTGGTGCCGTGGCGCGGCCCTGCGATCTTCACCGCCGAATTCGCGCGCACCATCGACATGGTGATCAGCATCGGCGATGCGTTCAAGGGATTTCACCGGCAACTGCTTTACACCGATAGCGATACACTGGCGGTGCGGCGCGGGCATCCGGCGGGAGCGCGGCTGAAAAACAAGGAGACTTTTCTCAAGGCGCGGCATGTCGCCGTCATCATTCGCGGCCAGAGCGAAGACCTGATCGACACCTGGCTGCAAACCAAAAAACTGGAACGGCGGATCGCGCTTGTAGTGCCGAGCTACATCGAAGCCCTGCACGTCGCCGCGCGCACCGATCTCGTCGCATTCGTGCCGCGCCGCCTGATCGCCGCACTGGCGAAGCAACTGTCGCTGGTCACGGTCGCGCCGCCGCTCGATCCGGGGATCGACGAGCAGTTCATGTTCTATCCGACCCGCGCGCAGATGGACCCCGGCTCGATCTGGCTGCGGACCGTTATGCTTGGGATAGGAAAAAGTTTGGGGCGGATTGATGGAAGGGTTCTACGTTAGCCCCATAGTTTTTTTTCGCAGTTGCACCTTCATCGTTTCCCATGTCATGACGCAGGTCGGCCACAGGAGCGTATTCATGACCATTCTCATCGCAGGCGGCGGGATCGGTGGGCTGACGCTCGCACTGAGCCTTCACCAGATCGGTATTCCGTGCCGCGTGTTTGAAAGCGTGCCGGAACTGAAGCCGCTCGGCGTCGGCATCAATGTGCTGCCGCACGCGGTGCGCGAACTGATCGAACTCGGCCTGCTCGACAAGCTCGACGCCGCCGGTGTCAGAACCAAGGAACTGTCATACTTCTCCAAGCACGGAAAACCGATCTGGAGCGAGCCGCGCGGACTCGAGGCCGGATACAAGTGGCCGCAGTTCTCGATCCATCGCGGCGTGCTACATCAGATTCTGCTCGACACCGTGGTCGAGCGTCTCGGCGCGGACAATCTGCTCAACAGTCATCACGTCGCGGGGTTCGTCGACTCGCCCGAGGGCGTGTCCGCGAATTTCATCGACAAGACCACAGGCAAGGACGTCGGCACCTATGACGGCTCGCTGCTGATCGCTGCCGACGGCATTCACTCCGCCGTGCGCGGCAAGCTCTACCCCGACGAAGGCCCGCCGATCTGGAACGGCCGCATTCTCTGGCGCGGCATCACCGAGAGCGACGCGTTCCTGTCCGGCCGCACCATGATCATGGCGGGCCATGAGGTTCTGAAATTCGTCTGCTATCCGATCTCGAACGCTCCGCTGCCGAACGGCAAACTCCGCGTCAACTGGATTGCCGAACGGCTGCTGCCGCCGACCTATTCATGGCGCCGCGAGGACTACAACCGCGCCGCCAAACTCGACGAATTCCTGCCCTGGTTCGAAGACTGGAGATTCGACTGGCTCGATGTTCCCGGCCTGATCCGCAACTGCGCCCACGCCTACGAATATCCGCTGGTGGATCGCGATCCGATCGACCGCTGGACCTTCGGCAACATCACGCTGATGGGCGATGCCGCGCATCCGATGTACCCGATCGGCTCCAACGGCGCGTCGCAGGCGATCCTCGACGCCCGCGTGCTGACGCGCGAAATTCTCAAGCACGGCGAAACGGCAGCGGCGCTGGAAGCCTATGAGGCCGAGCGCCGCCCCGCGACCACCGAACTCGTCAAGCTCAACCGGCGCAACGGACCCGAGCAGGTGATGCAACTTGTCGAGGAACGCGCGCCGAACGGTTTCAACGTGGTGACCGACGTCATGTCGCAGCAGGAACTGGAAGAAGTCGCCAACACCTACAAGCGCGTCGCAGGTTTTCAGGTCGATGCGCTCAACGCCAAACCGCCGATCGTGCCGAAGCCGGAGACGTCATTCCTGTCGAGCGCGGGATAGTGCTTCTCACCCCTCCCCGTTTACGGGGAGAGGTCGGAGGCTGAGCGCCAGTGAAGCCTCCGGGTGAGGGGCAATGAATGAGAGCCAGCAGAGTCGCCCCTCACCCCAACCCTCTCCCCGCAAGCGGGGAGAGGGAGTAGCTACTCCCCCAATCCATGCGCGATCACCTTGCGCATCACGTTCGGCAATGCCTCGTCCTTCAGCGTTGCAACCGGAACCCAGCGCATCCCGTCCGGTGCGCGGGTGCGCGCGGCAGCGCTTGCGGTATAAATTACAAGCTCGAGCGGGAAATGCGTGAACACATGGGTCACCACGCCCGCCTTGCGATGCCAGCGCGGCACATTGAGCGACGGCGCCTGCGCGCGCGCATCCTTGTCGTCATGACCGGCGAGCCATTCGGAGGTCGGCACTTCCGTCATGCCGCCGAGCAGTCCCTTTTCCGCCCGCGTGCGAACCAGCAGTTCGCCGCCGCGCGTGACGACGAAGGCCGCGCCGCGCCGCAGCGTGCCGGTCTTCTTCGGCGCCTTGCGCGGAAACGTCTCCTGATCGCCGCGCATGCGCGCGTCGCAATTGTCGTTGAACGGACAGAGCACGCAGGTAGGTTTCTTCGGCGTGCAGATCGTGGCGCCAATATCCATCAGCGCCTGCGCACTGTCGCCTGCACGTGAATCCCACAGCAGCGTCGCCGCCAGTTGTTGAATCTGGGGCTTGGATTTCGGCAGCGGATCTTCCACCGCAAACAGCCGCGACACCACGCGCTCGATATTGCCGTCCACCGGCATGGTCTGCCGATCAAATGCGATCGCCGCGATGGCCGCAGCCGTGTAAGGGCCTACGCCTGGCAGCGTGCGCAAACCTTCTTCGGTGTCGGGAAATGCCCCGCCATGGTCGCGCAGCACCGTGACGGCGCAGGCATGAAGATTGCGCGCACGCGAATAGTAGCCAAGCCCCGCCCACATCCGCAGCACGTCATCCTGCGAGGCCGCGCCGAGCGCCGCCACCGTCGGCCAGCGCGCGGTGAATTTCTCGAAATACGGCCCGACCGCTTTCACGGTCGTCTGCTGCAACATGATTTCCGACAGCCACACGCGATACGGATCGCTCGCGCGGCCGGGCAGCGCGCGCCATGGCAGTTGCCGCCGATGGCGGTCGTACCAGGCGAGCAACAGCGCCGGGCGATCGGCTTCGGCGTCCTGAGATTTCTTCCGCCGCGCGGCGGCGCCTGATAAGGTCATGGGATAATATGTACCGACGACAGCCACCCATGAACAAGCCCGGCCCCCTCACCGCGAAGCCGTTATCCGCATTGCTCGGCAGTGCGATCAACGACGTCTTCGCCAAGCAGGGATTTGCGTCGCGCGAACTGGTGACGCGCTGGGCGGAGATCGCCGGCGCCCATGTGGCGGCCCATTCGGAACCGTTGAAAATCCAGTGGCCGCGGCCGGTCGAGAACCAGGTTCCTGAACCGGCTACACTGGTGCTGCGGGTCGAAGGCCCGATGGCGCTGGAAATCCAGCACACCTCGGATGTCATTCTGGAGCGGGTCAACCGCTTCTTCGGCTGGAACGCGGTGGGGCGGATCGCGCTGCGTCAGGCCCCGCTGTCACAAAGGCCAAAGCCCAAAGTCCGAAAAGCGCCCGACCCGAACGCCGTCGCCGCAGTCGAAGCCTCGCTCGGCACCGTGGAAGATGGCGATTTGCGCGCGGCGCTGGCGCGGCTTGGCGCGTCGATCAAGCGAAATTGAGCCTTTAGGGTGGGATGCCCCGGCGGCCCGGCATTGCCAGAATTGTCGTTTCAAGCTAGCGAAACATTCCTCATCAGGCGTGACGACGCCGTTCGCACGTATTTCCCGGAGCAGACCGTTGAACATCACGCGCCGCACCCTCACCGCCGCCCTGTCCCTCGCTGGCGCCGCCGCCGCACTGGGTCTTTCGCCATGGCAGCTTGTCAGCCAAGCCAATGCCCAGACCGCCGCCGAGATCAGTCAGGTCGGCGAACTCGGCGACATGGCGCTCGGATCGAAGGACGCCCCCGTCACCATCATTGAATACGCCTCGATGACCTGCCCGCATTGTGCGGCCTTCACCAAGGACGTGTTCCCGCAGATCAAGACCAACTACATCGATACCGGCAAGGTGCGTTTCATCTTCCGCGAGTTCCCGCTCGATCAGGTGGCGCTCGCGGCCTCGGCGCTGGCCCGCTGCGTCGCCAAGGACGATGCACCTAAATATTTCGCGATCGTCGACATCCTGTTCAAGCAGCAGAACGATCTGGCCTCGGACGCGCTCGGCACCATCAACCGCGTCGGCAAGCAGGCCGGTTTCAGCGAGCAGATGATCAAGGATTGCGTGCAGAGCGATCCGAAAATCCAGAAGGGCATTCTGGACGTGCGCGAGCACGCCTACACCAAGCTCAAGGTCAACTCGACGCCGTTCTTCTTCGTCAACGGAACCGTCGTGAAGGGCGAGACTTCGTTCGAGGCCTTCGAAAAGCTGATCAAGCCGCTCCTCAAGAGCTGAAACGTGCTGGCGGAACCAGTCCGGTTCCGCCCGAAACACACTGAAATCCCTCGGAAATCCCTTTAAATCCCTTGGGAAAAGCCTTGCGGGCCGGTTGCCCTCGAAGGCCAGCCTCGCCATTGTGCGGACAGTTCGAGGCGCATTCCGCGACTCAGTTATACTGGCACAGGCCTGCTATGACCTTGCCCCGGCTGGATAATTCCGACTCCGGTAGTTCCCCGGCCAACAGAGCACCGATTGCATGAAACTCACCCGCCTTCGCCTCCATGGATTCAAGTCCTTCGTTGAGCCGACCGATTTCCTGATCGAGCCGGGCCTGACCGGCGTCGTCGGTCCGAACGGTTGCGGCAAATCGAACCTTGTCGAAGCACTGCGCTGGGCGATGGGCGAGACCTCGCACAAGTCGCTGCGTGCTGCCGACATGGATGCGGTGATCTTCGCCGGCTCCGGCAACCGCCCCGCGCGCAATCACGCCGAAGTGGCGATGACCATCGACAATTCCGATCGCTCGGCGCCGTCCGCCGTGAACGATCAGGAGGTTCTGGAAATTTCCCGCCGCATCGAGCGCGAAGCCGGTTCGGTCTATCGCATCAACGGCCGCGACGTGCGCGCACGCGACGTCCAGATTCTGTTTGCGGACGCCGCCACCGGCGCGCGCTCGCCCGCCCTCGTCCACCAGGGCAAGATTGGTGAAATCATTCAGGCGCGTCCGGATCAGCGCCGCCGCGTGCTGGAAGACGCCGCAGGCGTCGCCGGTTTGCATGCGCGCCGTCACGAAGCCGAACTGCGCCTCAAGGCCGCCGAAACCAACCTCACCCGTGTCGAGGACGTCATCGGTCAGCTCGCTGGCCAGATCGACGGCCTCAAGAAGCAGGCGCGTCAGGCGATCCGCTACCGCGAAGTCGCAGCCAAGGTCCGCAAGGCCGAGGCCATGCTGTTTCATCTGCGCTGGATTCAGTCTCATGCCGATGTCGCCGAGGCCGGCCAGACTCACGACCTGAACGTCCGCGAACAGGCCGAACGCACCCTCCAGCAGGCCGAGGCCGCGCGCATCCAGGCGATCCGCGCCTCCGAACTGCCGGGCCTGCGCGAGAGCGAAGCGCGCGCCGCCGCCGGATTGCAGCGCTTGACCAATGCCCGCGAAATGCTCGACCGCGAGGAAGCGCGCGCCAAGGAGCGCGTCACCGAACTCGACCGCCGTCTGACGCAGTTCGCCGCCGACATCGAACGCGAGCAGCGGCAACTGTCCGATGCCGACGTCGCGCTGGCGCGGCTCGAATCCGAAGACAGCGTGCTCAAGGACGAGATCAGGTCGCGCGTGGAAAAGCGCAGCGGCGCCGATGAGCGCGTTGCCGAGGCGGAAGCGACGCTCGCCGAAGCCGAACGCACCTTCTCCGAACTGACCACCGCGCTCGCCGACCTCACCGCCAAGCGCAACCAGTTCGAGGCCAATGTCCGCACCCATCGTGATCGCCTCGCGCGGCTTGATCAGGACATCGTCAACGTCGAGAGCGAAGTCGAGAAGCTTGCCGCAGAGACCGGCGGCCTTGGCGATCTCAATGAACTTGCGGCGGCGATGGAAGCGGCAGCGGAGACGTTGCTGATTTCCGAAACCACCACCCAGGCCAGCGAAGCGGCACATGTCAGCGCCCGCGCCAGGCTGGAAGCTTCGCGTGCACCTCTTGCCGATGCAGAGAAGCGCGTGCAGCGGCTGGAGACCGAAGCCAAGACGATTTCCAAGATCGTCAACGGCGAAACCAAGAACCTGTGGCCGCCGATCATCGACGGCGTCAACGTCGCCAAGGGTTTCGAAAAGGCGCTGGGCGCCGCATTGGGCGACGATCTCGATGCGCCGGTCGATCCGACCGCGCCGCTGCGCTGGTCCAATCTGGGCGTGGTCGATGGTGATCCGTCGCTGCCGGAAGGCATCGAAGCGCTCGCCGCTCATGTCACCGCACCGCCGGAACTGGCGCGGCGTCTGGCGCAGATCGGCATTGTCAGCCGCGAACGTGGCGCGCAGCTTGCGCAGCAGTTGAAGACCGGCCAGCGGCTGGTCTCGCGCGAGGGCGATCTGTGGCGCTGGGACGGTTTTGTCGCCGCAGCCCATGCGCCGACCGGCGCGGCACGGCGGCTGGCCGAGCGCGCCCGCCTCGTCGACATCGAAGCCGAGATCGAGCAGGCCCGCGCCGATGCGGCCGCCAAGCGGCAGGCGCTGGAAAATGCCGAGGCCGAACTCAAGGTCGCGTCCGCGGCGGAAAGCTCCGCACGCGAAGCCGCGCGCAATGCCCAGCGCGAAGCCAATGCCGCGCGCGAGCGCCATGCCACTGCGGAGCGCGAAATCAATCGCCACGCCTCGCACCGCTCGGCACTCGACGAGCGCGCCGCCCGTCTCGCCGCCGATCGCACCGAGGCCCATGGCGCACACGAAAGCGCTGTCAGCGCGTTGAGCGAATTGCCCGGCAGCGCAGAGAACGAAGAAAAGCTCGCCGCCGTCCGCGCCGACATGGACGGCCATCGCCGTCTTGCCGCGCAGGTGCGCGCCGAGGCGCAGGCGCTGGCCCGCGAAGCCGAACTCGCCGACCGCCGCGTGCAGGCGATTGTCGCCGAACGCAACGAATGGCAGAGCCGCAAGGAAAACGCCGCGTCGCAGATTGCCACGGTTGAGACCCGCATCGTCGAGGTGAACACCGAGCGCGCCGAACTTGAAAACGCACCGGAAGTGTTCGCCGAAAAGCGCAGCGCGCTGATCAGCGAAATCGAGCACGCCGAATCCGACCGCCGCATGGCTGCCGATGCGCTGGCGACCGCTGAAACAGCGATGGCGGAAACCGACCGCGTGGCCCGCGCCTCGCTCGACGCGCTGTCCTCGGCACGTGAAGCCTGCGCCCGCTCTGAAGAGCGCATGGAAGGCACCCGCCGCCGGCTTGAAGACATCGAGCGTGAAATCCGCGACATGCTCGAGGTCGAGCCGCACGGCGTCGCCGCGCTCGCCGAGATCACGCCCGAGACCGAACTTCCGGCCGTGACCGACGTCGAAACCGATCTTGAAAAGCTGCGCCGCGACCGCGAGCGCCTCGGCGCCGTTAATCTGCGCGCCGAGGAAGAACTGCGCGAGGTCGAGGCCCAGCATCTCAACCTCACCACCGAGCGCGACGATCTGGTCGAAGCCATCAAGAAGCTGCGCACCGGCATCCAGAGCCTCAACAAGGAAGCGCGCGAGCGCCTGCTGACCTCGTTTGAGACGGTCAACGCCCACTTCAAGCGGCTGTTCACCGAACTGTTCGGCGGCGGTCAGGCCGAACTGACCCTGATCGAGAGCGACGATCCGCTCGAAGCAGGTCTCGAAATCATCGCCAAGCCGCCCGGCAAGAAGCCGCAGACATTGTCGCTGCTGTCCGGCGGCGAGCAGGCGCTGACCGCGCTGGCGCTGATCTTCGCCGTGTTCCTCACCAATCCGTCGCCGATCTGCGTGCTGGACGAAGTCGACGCGCCGCTGGACGACCACAACGTCGAGCGGTTCTGCAACCTGCTGCATGAGATGACCTCGTCCACCGAGACGCGCTTCATCATCATCACCCACAATCCGATTACCATGGCGCGCATGAACCGGCTGTTCGGCGTCACCATGGCGGAGCGCGGCGTGTCGCAGCTCGTGTCGGTCGATCTCGACGGCGCGATGAAGGTTCTCGACCAGAACGTGGCATAATATCCTCGGGCCGGCCCGGCCTGAGGACTTCCATGACGCCAGATCTCCCCTCCGAACTGAAAGCCGCGCTCGCCCGCAAGGCCGAAGGCCTGTCGCGCAACGCCGCCGCACAGCGCGCGGATGCGATCTCGCGCACCTATCGCGATGGCGGCGGCTCAGGCCGCATCAGGACCGGCACAGACGCGCTGGCCTATGCGCTGGCGCGGATGCCTGCGACCTATGCCGCGATCGCCGCAAGCCTGAATGCACTGACGGAGGTCAATCCGGATTTCGCACCCACAAGCCTGCTCGATGTCGGCGCGGGACCGGGCACGGCGACATGGGCGGCGAGCGAAGCCTTCGCCTCGCTCGAGACCTTCACATTGCTCGACGCCAACATGGCTCTGCGCGATCTTGCAGCCGAACTCGCGCAGTCGCACCTGCGTCTCGCCCCGATGCACTACCACTCCGGCGATGCGCGCAAGGCGCTTGCGGAGGCTCCCGAGGCGGACCTTGTGGTCGCCAGTTATGTCATCAACGAACTGGGAGACAGCGAGCGCGCAGTGCTCGCCGACGCCATGTGGGCGAAAACGCGCGACACGCTGCTGGTCGTGGAGCCCGGCACGCCGGCGGGCTATGCGCGCATCATCGATCTGCGCGCGCGGCTGATCGCCAAGGGCGCGCATGTGATCGCGCCCTGCCCGCATGATGCGGCATGTCCGCTGACCAAACCCGACTGGTGCCACTTCACACAGCGCCTGCAACGCTCGCGCGCGCATAAACACCTCAAGGGCGCGGACCTTCCCTATGAGGACGAAAAATTCAGCTACGTTATTCTGTCCCGCAACGCGCCCGCGCAAAGGCCCGCGCGTGTGCTGGCGCAACCGCTGGTGACCAAGATCGCGGTGACCGCAAAAACTTGCGCCGCCGAGGGAATAAAGGCTGCGAGCGTTCCGCATCGCGACAAGGCCGCGTACAAGCGCGCGAAGAAATGGAATTGGGGCGATGCGATTTTCCCCGAGAACGGCATCGGCGTGGAATAATTCTCTCAAGCCGGAGTTTGTCCTGATGACGCGTTCGCGTCCGACGCAAAAATCATCAGGAGTACAACTGCGATGTCCAAAACATTCGCCGCGATTGCGGCTGTCTCTCTTATGCTCGCATCGTCCGCAGCTTTCGCGCAGGCGGCAAAGGTCGCCGATACTCCGGCAGGCAAGGCCTATGTCGATGCCAAGGGCATGACGCTCTACACCTTCGACAAGGACAGCGCCGGCAAGTCGGCCTGCAACGGCCCTTGCGCCACCAACTGGCCGCCGCTGATGGCCGCCGCCGACGCCAAGGCCTCCGGTGACTGGACCATCGTCACCCGCGACGACGGCAGCAAGATGTGGGCGCTGAAGGGCAAGCCGCTCTACACCTTCGCCAAGGACACCAAGCCCGGCGACACCACCGGCGACGGCTTCCTGAACGGCGCCTGGCATATCGCCAAGCCCTGATCGGCCACGCTTGAAGCGACTGACAATCCAACGAAACACATTCGTCATGGCCGGGCTTGTCCCGGCCATCCACGTTTTGGATAGCCCGGAAAGACGTGGATGCCCGGCACAAGGCCGGGCATGACGAACGAGAGCAAAGGCGTCCGCAGAACTATTCAAGAAAATCTTGAACCACCTGCTCCCTGAAGACGACCAAATAGAGCAATGCCAGCCTCGCGGGCCCTGCCCCGCGCCCGCCTTTTCGGCTAGGTTCGGCCATTCGTTGTCCTCATGGAGTTTTCCTCATGTCGTCCGGCTGGATTTTACTCGGTGTTATCGTCGTCATCGCCCTGTTCGTGTTCGGCGCTTACAACCGCCTGGTCGCGCTGGCGCAGCGGGTGTCACAGGCGTTCGCCGACATCGACGTGCAGCTCAAGCAGCGCCACGACCTGATCCCGAATCTCGTCGAGACCGTCAAAGGCTACGCCACCCACGAGCGCGGCACGCTGGAAGACGTCGTGAAGGCGCGCAACGCGGCGATGTCCGCACAGGGACCGGCGCAGGTCTCCGCCACCGAAGGCCAGCTCTCGGCTGCACTTGGCCGACTGATCGCATTGTCGGAGGCATATCCGGACCTCAAGGCCAACGCCAACTTCCAGCAGTTGCAGGGCGAGCTGTCCGACATCGAAAACAAGATCGCCGCCAGCCGCCGCTTCTTCAACAACGCGGTTCAGGAATACAACACCGGCATCCAGCAGTTGCCGGCTGCATTGTTCGCGGGCGCACTCGGCTTCACCAAGAAAGACTTCTTCGATCTCGGCGAGCAGCGCGGACAGCTCGAACAGGCGCCATCGGTCAAGTTTTAAGCGCCTCAATCCGGGCTAGCACGAGCAGCGCATCATGGCCGCGTACGGTCTCTACACGCATATCGCATCGAACAAGTTTCGTTCGATGCTGCTGCTCGGCGGCCTGTTCCTGCTCGTCTATGTGATGGTGTTCGCCGGGGCGCTGCTGGCGGAGGTCGCGCTCAACAGCAACCGTCCGTTCGACGACTATCTCACGCTCGCGGCACACGACCTCATCAAGGCATTCCCGTTCGCGACCATCGGCGCCGCCGCGTGGATCGTCATCGCCTATTTCTTTCACCAGAACATCATCGATGCGGTGACCGGCGGCCATGACGTGACGCGGCAGGAGCAGCCGCGGCTTTACAACCTTCTCGAGAATCTCTGCATCTCGCGCGGCATCCCGATGCCGAAGCTCAAGATCGTGGACAGCCCCGCGCTCAACGCCTTCGCCACCGGCCTCAACCGCAGCCAGTACGCGATCAGCGTCACCACCGGACTGATGAGCGCACTCAACGACCGGGAAATGGAAGCCGTGCTCGGGCACGAGCTGACCCATATCCGCAACGGCGACGTGCAGTTGCTTGTGATCGCCGTCGTCATCGCCGGCGTGATCGGCTTCTTCGCCGAACTGTTCTTCCGCATCTTCTTCAACTCCAACTGGAGCTTTGGCGGCGGTGGACGGTCATCGTCCTCCTCGTCGGACGGGGACAAGAAGGGCGGCGGCGCATTTGCCATCGTGCTTCTGGCGATCGCCCTGATCGGCCTCGCATGGGGCCTGTCGCTGGTGGTGCGCTTTGCCCTGTCGCGCTCGCGCGAACTGCTGGCCGACGCGGGCTCCGTCGAACTCACAAAAGACCCCGATGCGATGATCTCGGCGCTGCGCAAGATCGAGGGCCGCGGCGAATTGCCGGGCGCGACCTCCGCCGTCATGGAAATGTGCATCGACAATCCGCGCGAAGGCTTCGCCGACCTGTTCGCGACCCACCCGTCGGTGGATTCCCGGGTCAAGGCGCTGGTGAAATATGCCGGAGGCCGCGATCCCGGCCCGCTGCCGCTGCCCGGCGGCGACGGCAGGGACGAATCCGGCGCACCTCAGTCCGGCGATTCATCGCCCGATGTGCGGCCGGAGCCTTCAGCCACCGGCCCTTGGGGCAGTTCCCCGTCGCCAGCGGGGCCCATTCCCGGTCCAATTACGGGACCATGGGGCCGGAGGTAGCCTCCGGTATGAATAAAGCCGGTAGTTATTAAGCATAACCGCAGCGTCAAGAATTGAATTATCTGCTGTTTCTGCCATGTTCCGCTCCAAAGCAGGCTAGGCTGCGTCGTCAATTCGACGTGCTTGGTGCGTATAAAGGGTTCTCATGGCGAAACCGGCAGTGATCGTAGTGGGCGCGGACAAGGGTGGGGTTGGCAAGACCACTGTTTCACGCACCGTTCTCGACTATTTCAACGCAAACAACATCCCGACCCGCGCCTTCGATACCGAATCGCCGCGCGGCACGCTGATGCGTTTTCATCCCGACATCACCCAGATCGTCGACGTCACCTCGACATCCGATCAGATGAAGATTTTCGATACGCTGAATTCGTCGGGCACCAGCGTCACCGTCATCGACGTCCGCGCAGGACTGTTGTCCCCGACCCTCGCAGCGCTCCGCGACATCGGTTTCCTCGATGCCGCCCGTTCCGGCCAGATCACCTTTGCCGTCTTCCATATCCTCGGCCCGTCGATCGCCTCGCTGGACGAGATCGCCGAGACCGCCAACTTCATGGACGGCGCGAAGTACTTCCTGGTGAAGAACTTCATCAACAACACCAGCTTCTTCGAGTGGGATCAGGCGACCTACAACTCGTATTTCCACCGCATCAAGAATGCGACCGAGATCACGATTCCGAAGCTCAATGAGATGGCCTACGAGCAGGTCGAGGTCGCCTCGGTGCCGTTCCTCAAATTCGTCGCCAACAAGGGCACGAAGGACGAGGCCGCGAACTACTCGTTCGTGCTGCGCGGCTATGTCCGCCACTGGCTGGGCAATGTGTGGGGCGAATTCGACCGCATCAAGCTGACCGAAATCGTCGGCTCGAAAGACAAGTCCAATACGTCGCGCGCACCGACCAGCGAGATCTGACGCCGGATTCAAGACACCAGCCGGACATCGCGCCGATGCGCCGCACGCCTGTCTATATCGTCTGTTCCCCCCGCCCTGCGGTGGGAAAAACGCTGATCGCGCGGGCGCTGACCGAATTCCTGGTGCTTCAGCGCGGCAAGGTGATCGCCTTCGACATCAATCTGCGCGAACCCTCGCTGCTCAACTATCTGCCCCGAATCACCGAAACCGCGGCGATCAACGACACCTTCGGGCAGATGGCGCTGATGGACCGGCTGATCGTCAATGACGGCGTGCCGAAAGTCGTCGACCTCGGCTTTCATGCCTTCGACGACTTCTTCAAGATGACCGCGGAAATCGGCTTCATGAAGGAAGCAGACCGCCGCGGCGTCGACCCGATCGTTCTTTTCATCCCCGATCGCGACCGCGCGTCCATCCTTGCCTGGACCATGCTGCGCGAGACGTTTCCGAACGCGGCACTGGTGCCGGTCGAAAACGAGCATGTGCTGTGGGGCGAATTGCCCGCGGCTTTCGGCCGCGTGCGGCCGTTCAAGGTCGCGGCGCTGCCGGCGTTCCTGAAATCAATTATCGGCCGGCTGAACTTCTCGTTCTCGCATTACCTGCGCAACAACAAGGATCAATCGTCGGAATTGCATCAATGGGTGCGCACCAACTACACGCGCTTCCGCGAGATGGAGCTGAACCTGATCCTGCACAAGCTCGGATGATCAGTAATAGATGCTGCCGGGTGCGCCGCCGCCAGCCGCAATCGCATCGCCGTTGATCGCGATCGACTTCGGCGACGCCAGAAACGCAACGATGTGGCCGATCTCCTCGGCGGTCACGAGACGGCGGATCGTATTGAGATCGTTCATCGCCTTCTCGACTTCGGCTTCCGTCTTCTTTGTGAGCCCTGCACGCCATGCGATCACGCCGGGCGTCTTCTCGGTCCGGGTCAGGCCCGGATGAACGCAGGTCACGTTGATGCCGCGCGGTCCCAGTTCGTCGGCAAGATTCTTGGTCAGCGCCGCCACACCGACATTGCGGATGCTGCCGATGGTGGTGCCGGTCTGACGCGCGCCGAGCCCGCTGATATTGATGATGCGGCCCCAGCCCTGCTCGGCCATCAGAGGCGCAACCTCGCGGGCCATGCGCAGATAGCCCATAACCTTGACGTTGACGTCGCTCCAGAACATCTCGTCGGTAATCTCGCTCAGCGATGGCGGCTTCGCCTGCCCGCTCGGCTGCGCCGCGCTGTTCACCAGCACATCGATCCGTCCAAAGTCCGAACGGATCGCGGCGACGGCGGCGCGCACCGCCTCGTCCTTGCCGGTATCAGCCGAATAGGCGCGAACGGTCCGGCCCGTTTCACCGGCAATCGCCGAGGCTGTTGCCTTCGCCGCCTCAAGATCGCGGCCGACGATCGCGACATCCATGCTTTCGCTTGCAAGAGAGTGCGCAATCGCTTTGCCGATCCCGCGCGTCCCGCCGGTGACGACTGCGATTTTACCCGTGAGCTGAAGATCCATTTGCTTCCCCCGCGCGTGTTCCGCAAAAGTGGACACCGGTTTTGCGAATAGAACACGCGCTTTTTAATGCCCGTCGAATGTCATCAGCGTCCACACCGGGACATTCATCGCGCGGAGCTTGGCCGCGCCGCCGAGTTCCGGCAGGTCGATGATAAAGCAGGCTGCGACCACATCGGCGCCGATCTGGCGCAGCAGCTTCACCGCACCTTCCGCCGTACCGCCGGTCGCGATCAGATCGTCGATCAGGATGACCCGCTCGCCGGGCTTGATGGCATCGGCATGCATTTCCATCTCGTCGAGGCCGTATTCCAGCGAATAGGCAATGCGCACCGTGGTATGCGGCAGCTTGCCCTTCTTGCGGATCGGCACAAAGCCCGCCGAAACCTGATGCGCCACCGCGCCGCCGAGAATGAAGCCGCGCGCTTCCATGCCGGCGACCTTGTCGATCTTGGAGCCGGCCCAGGGCTGCACCAGTTCATCGACCGCGCGCCGGAACGCCCACGCGTTGCCCAGCAGTGTCGTGATGTCACGGAAGATGATTCCGGGCTTCGGATAATCCTGAATGGCGCGGACGGTGGCCTTCAAATCGGTTTCGAGCGTCATATGGCTGCTTTCAAAATCCCATCATCAAGAGCCGTTCAGGCGCTGGTCCGCTGACCGAGCCTGAAGGCATTTTCCACGATCCGCAGTCCGACATTGCCTTCGAGCGACATCAGCGACTCGGGATGAAACTGCACACCGCCCACCGGAAGCGTCTTGTGCTCGATCGCCATGGCGATGCCGTCCTCAGTGCTGGCAGTCACCTGCAACACGTCGGGCATGCCGTCCCGTTCGACATAGAGCGAGTGATAGCGGCCGATCACGACTTCATTCGGCAGATTACCCATCAGCGTTCCGCCGCGCACCTGAACGCGCGAGGGACGCCCGTGCGCAGGTGTCGACAGTTGCCCGAGCTTGCCGCCGAAATACTCGCCGATGGCCTGCACGCCGAGACAGACTCCGAACACCGGGAGCTTTTTCTCCAGCGCTGCGCCGATGAATTTCGAGATGCCGAAATCCTCCGGGCGGCCCGGACCTGGCGACAGGACCAGAAGGTCGTACTCATTCTTCTTCAGCACATCGAGCGCGTGGTTGTGCCTGGTGACGCTGACCGTCGCGCCGACCTGACGGAAATAATCCGCCAGCATGTGCACGAACGAGTCCTCATGATCGATCAGCAGCACCTTCTTGCCGGAACCGGTGGCGTCCGGTGCGAACGCCGACAGCGGCTTCGCCGGATCGCCGCGCAGCGCCTGGAACAGCGCCGCGGCCTTGGTCTGGCATTCCTTCTCTTCGGCGACGGGATCTGAGTCGAACAGCAGCGTCGCGCCGACGCGCACTTCGGCGAGACCGTCCTTCATGCGGATGGTGCGGATGGTGAGGCCGGTGTTGATGCTGCCGTCGAACCCGAGGAAGCCGAGCGCGCCGGCATACCAGCGGCGCGACGAGCGCTCATTGTCCTCGACGAACTGCATCGCCCACAGCTTCGGCGCACCGGTCACGGTGACGGCCCAGGCGTGGGTGAGGAAACCGTCCAGTGCGTCGAAGCCCGGACGCAGCATGCCCTCGACATGATCGACCGTGTGGAACAGCTTCGAGTAAGTCTCGATCTGCCGCCGCGCCAGCACCTTGATCGTGCCCGGCTCGCACACCCGCGCCTTGTCGTTGCGATCGACGTCGGTGCACATGTTGAGTTCGAATTCGTCTTTCTGCGAATTCAGCAGTTCCTGAATCTGCTTGGCGTCGCTGATGGCGTCGACGCCGCGCGCGATGGTGCCGGAGATCGGACAGGTCTCGATCCGCTTGCCATCGGAGCGCACGAACATTTCCGGCGATGCCGCCACCAGAAATTCGCCATCGCCGAGATTGATCAGCGCGCCATAAGGCGACGGATTGATCTTGCACAGCCGCTGGAACACTTCGGCCGGCGTGCGCTCGCACGGCTCGGCGAACAGTTGTCCCGGCACCGCCTCGAACAGGTCGCCGCGCGCGAACGCCTTGCGGGCGATCTCGACGGTTTCCTGATAGACGCCCGGCGCATGATCGGCAAAACCCTCTCGCGGGGTCTTGGCGTAGACGCTCTCGGAGGTTTCGCGGTCGAGACCCTTGGTCGATTGCCCGCCGAACGTGAACTCATAGCTCAGGATCACGCCGCGCCCGGTGGCGCGGTCGTAGGCCAGAATGCGATCGGGAATGTAGAGAACGATATCGCGCTGATCTTTTTCGCGCGCACGCTTCTGTACGAGGTCTTCGAACTGGAACACGAGGTCGTAGGCGAACGCGCCGAACAGCCCGAGCAGTCCATCGCTCGGCGAATTGAATGCCGCGATGATGTCGCGCACCAGCGAGACCACGGAAGCACGCCGGGTGCGCTGGTCCTCGTCCACCGGCGCGTCGCCGCGCACGATGTGACCGGAAATGCGCGTCGCGCTCTTCTCGGTAATGACGGCGCACGGCTCTTTCAGGGTCTCGGCGAGGAAGGCTACCAGCACCTTGCCGCGCGCGTTCAGCGCCTCGATGAAGAAGTCCGTGCCGGTGGATTCCAGCCGCAGCGGCGGATCGGAAAAGCCAAGGTCAAAACTTTCGTAACGGCCCGGCACAGTGGTGCCCGAGGACAGCACAACGCCGCGGCGGGTATCCAGCCGGTCGATCAGCCGGTCCAGCGCCGTTCCGCCGGTAAAATGCTCGACGGAACGGGCCACATCGAGGCCTCGGGCCGTCCGGTATTCGCTCTTCGGGGGAAGGGAAAAAAGGGTCCTGTTCATCTGGTCCTCTTACGAAACTTGCTGGAGGAACGCCACACAGGACAAACGAAAAAGGCCGTCGCTCTGCGATGACGGCCTCGACGATTGTTCATTAAATGAATCGCACCGGCCACCTTTAGAAGGTGCGCCACCAGAGACGGGTCGGATTGTATTGGGTGCTCATAGCGGGCAAAACACCATCCGGCGCGGGCGAAGTCAAGACCCGGAAGCCTTGACAAATATGGTGACTTTCCGCTCCCCCACATTCTCCTCGATCGGCACCCAGCCCTGCCGGGTGTAAAACCGGCGCCTCTCCTTCTCGGCGCACAGATAGACACGCCGGATATTGAGCGCGAAAGCATCACTGACCGCGCGCCCGACCAGCGCCGAGCCGATCTCCTGCATCCGGTATTTCGGATCGACCCAGACTGCCGCCACCCAAGGCGAGTATTGCGGGCGATCCTCAAGATCGGCCGCAATCACCGACGAGGTGCCCAGAAACGTGTCGCCCCTGTGCGCCACCAGTGCGAGCGGGATCGGCGATGGCGTCATATTCTCCCGCAATCGCCCGACGATATAATCCGCCGGGAAACCCCGCTCCTTCCACCATGCCCGCCAGATGCGATCAGCAACCGCGTCGAAAAACGCGGGCTGCTGACGCAGGTCGGAGATGGTGAAGCTCATCCCAGATGTCTCTTGAAGAAATCCGTGGCCCGGCCCCAAGCGAGCTCGGCAGCCTGGCGGTCATGGACCGCCGCGCGTTCCTCGTTGACGAAGGCGTGATCGGCGTCATAGCGGAACGCCTCGAAATCCTTGCCCGCAGCCTTCATCGCCTTCTCGAAGGCATCGACCGCCGCCGGCGTGCACCAGTCGTCCTTGTTGGCGAAATGACCCTGTAACGGAATCTTGATGTCGGCGGGCTTCGCCGCCTGTTCAGGCGGAATGCCGTAGAACGCAACACCGGCGGTCAATTCTGGAATCTTTGCCGCGCCGATGATGGTCACAGCGCCGCCCATGCAGAAGCCGGTGAGACCAACCTTCGCGCCATTGCGCTTCAGATACTGCACGGCGCCGCGCACGTTCTGCTCGGTCGCCTCGATGAAATTCAGGGAGTTCATCTCTTTGCCCGCAGCGTCGGCATCGTGATATGGCACCACCACGCCGTCATAGAGATCGGGCGCGAGGGCATCGAACCCCGCAACGGCAAAGCGGTCGACAAGTCCCTTGATATTCTCGGACAGGCCCCACCATTCCTGAATGACAACGACACCCGGCGCATTGCCGCGCGCGGCGTTGGCGAGATAGCCGGTGGCGTCCTTGCCGTCGGGACGCTTGAAAGTGATATTGGTGCCCATGATGTCCTCCGATATTTTCCGATGCTTTATACCGCGGGCGAAACAACGCTCAAGCTCGCGATGGCTTTCTGAAGATCACGTTTGTATTGCAGAAAGTCGACGAAAATACCGTGCTCGCCACGATCCTTGTCTACGGGCCGCGTATGGAAAGCGGCGATCTTGTCGCGGAAATCCGCCATCGTGTCGGGATTTTCCTTTTGCGCCTTGATGTAAGCCGCGATCAGATCGGTCTGCAACGCGCGGCCCGGCCAGCCGACACCGGCGCCTTCCAGCAGCCCCGCGACATAAAGTCCGTTCGGACGTGACGGAAAAATATTGAGATAGAGCCGCGGCGCGCCCTTCTCCGGCTGCCAGTTCAGTTCGGACAAGTCTTCGAGAAACGGAAACGTGATCTCGTAGCCGGTCGCGAGCAGCACCAGATCGACCTGATCTTCCTGCCCGTCGGTGAAGACAACCGTGTCACTGCGAAACTCCTTGATCGGCTTGCGCAGCGTGACATCGCCCTGCCCCAGGTGCTGGAGCACAAGCGAGTTGACAATCGGCGTCCTGTCATAGAGCCGGTGTTCCGGCTTCGGCAATCCGAACCGCTCCGGCGGCCCCACCACAAACCGCAGGATCGGCTCGTGCAGCATCGAGCGCAGGCGCCTGGGAATGATAAAACGCTTCGGCTTGTGATTGCCCTCATCCGCCGGCTTTCCGGCGAGAAATTTCGGCACGAAATGATTGCCGCCGCGCACGCTCCACAGCACCTGCTTGGCGCGGTGGATGGCATCAACCACGATGTCGCAACCGGTATTGCCCATGCCGACGACAAGCACGCGCTTGCCTTCAAAGAGGTCGGCGGTCTTGTAATCCTTCGCGTGCATCAGTTTGCCGCTGAATTCGCCCGGAATCTTCGGCATCAGAGGATCGCTGAGATGACCGTTGGCGAAGATGACGCTTTCATAATCGTCGGTGGTGCCGTCATCGAAGGTAGCACGCCAGCTTCCGTCGCGCTGTTCGATGGTGCGTACACCGGTGTTGAAACGGATCGAGGGGTAAAGATCGAACTGCTTTGCGAATGACTTGAAGTATTCCGATATGCGCTCGTGACCCGGATAGGCCGGCCAGTCCTCCGGCATCGGGAAATCCGCATAGGCCGTGGTGCGCTTGGAGGAAATCAGATGCGTCGAGGCATAGACCGCGCTGGGCGCCGCACCGTAGAGCCACTGCCCGCCGACATCGGCGTTCTTCTCCACGCACCTCACCGGCAGATCAGCCTGCTTGAGGCTTTTAACGGCGGCCAGACCCGCAGGCCCCGCGCCGATGACGAGCGTCGTCATTGTCGCAGCTCCTCGCGGCCGTCGCGATAACGCTCGAACACCTTGCGCGCATCATAGCGCGGGGTGAATCCGAACTCGGCTTTCAGCTTGTCGTTGGACAGCACCGGCCGGTACTGGATGAACTTGGCGTGGCCGGGTCCGAGCTTGGTGATGCGCAGCAGGTGCAGCAGCCACAGCGCGGATTTCAGAACAGAAGGCGGAATCGAAATGTAAGGCCGGTGATTCAACTCCGCGATCTCGCGCAGGCTGAGCGTGCCGTCACCGGCGAGATTGTAGGTGCCCGGTTTCGGCTTCCGCACTGCCCGCGCCAGCGCCTCCACCACATCGCTGTCGGCGATCAGCGAGAACGGCGTCGCGGTGCCACTGACGCCCATCACCACCGGCCGCTCGAAGATCGCGGTGATCTGGTTGTTGGTGGTCGGCCCCAGCACCGTACAGGGACGGAACACGGTCTGCTGAAGATCGGGATAGAGATCGTGCCATTCGATCAGCATTTCCTCGACCTCGCGCTTGTTGCGCGCGTAGGGGAAATCGGCGTTGCCGCGCAGCGGATCGCTTTCATGCAGCGGCACCGGATTGTCCGCGTGATAGCCGTAGGCCGAGCCGCTCGAGGTGACGATCAGATGCTCGACATTGGCATCGAGCGAGGATTGCAGCACGTTCTTGGTGCCAAGCACGTCGATTTCCCAGTCGCGCTGCGGATCGCCCCCGACAGCGACGACGGACGCGAGATGCACGACGGTCTGCGGGCGGTGCGCCTGGAAAATCTCCCTGAGCGCGGGATCGCGGATATCGCCCGTCAGATAAGTGACGTTGGGAAGCCGCTCATGGGCGGCGACCTCGCGCATATCGAGGGCGATGATCTCCGAGTTCAGGTTGGCACGCGCGAGTTCGGCGATCAGCGAGCGCCCGATGAAGCCCGCGGCGCCGGTGACCAGCACGCCGCCGTTCATGGCATATGGTCCTGCATGGGCGTCGCTCATTCCGCCGTGTCCGTACGTGGGATCTGGCTCTCTCGCGAATGCGGATCGCGGCGCTTCCACCATGCCGCCAGCGCCCATCCGGAAATCAGATGCCAGACGCCCCATCCCGCGGCGACCAACGCAGCGCCGCCGATGCCGTCGAACTGGTTGAGGATCAGCGCGAGACCCAGCCCCGAATTGTGCATGCTGACTTCGATGGTCATCGCGCGGGTATCGTAGTCGCTAAGCCGCAGCAGTTTCGCGGTACCCCAGCCGAGCCCGATGGCAATGGCATTGTGAAGCACGACGAACGGCAGGATCGATTGCATAAAGGTCGTGAGATAGCGCGCATTGGTGAAAATCGCGCCGCCGATGAACGCGACCAGAAACAGGAACGACAGGATCTGCAGCGGCCGGCGCAGCAAATGACCGAGGCGCGGCCAGTAATGCACGGTGGCAAGCCCCAGCATCATCGGGATGCCGAGGATCGCCATGGTCGAGCCGAGAAACGACAGCGGCTCGATGCTCACCTGCCGCAGCAGCGCATTGGTGTCCGGGTTGAGCCCTGCCCAGAACAGGATGTTGAGCGGCGTTGTAACGATGGCGAGCAGGCTCGACATCGCAGTCATGCTGATCGAGAGCGCGGTATTGCCCCGCGCCATGTGAGTGATCAGGTTGGAGATGTTACCGCCGGGGCAGGCAGCCACCACGATCATGCCGAGCGCGATGCTCGGCTGCGGCTTCAGCAGCATGGTGATCGCCCAGGTCACCGCGGGCAGCACCGCAAGCTGCGCCAGCAGGCCGGAGACCGGCGCGACCGGCCGGCGGAACACCTCAATGAAATCACCGATGCGCAGATCGAGCGCCACGCCGTAGATGATCAGCGCAAGCACGCCGCCAAGGACAAGCTGTCCTGTCGGATTGATGTTGAGCAGAATGTCGTCGATCGGTGCACCCGTCATGTGTCCCTCAGCCCGGACCGACAAGGTTAGTTGAGCGGATCACGGGACGCTAGTGGAGCGGATCATGCTGCAATGAAACATTCGCTTGCAAAAACTGCCATGTTGGCTTTGCCGACATTCAGCTTTCCGCTTACCTTCCAAGAAGCGTACGGGAGGAAGTGATGGATCTGGAAAATTCTGAGCCACCTACCTGGAGAATCATGGCTGCTTTTCTCATCGCACCAATAATTCCTGCGGCGCTATATGCGGCTTTGCTCGCCGGGCCATGGGGCCCCACCTACCTTGGGGCATTAAAAATGGTTGCGGTATTCGGAGCCTATCCGGCTGCAATTCTGTTTGGCGTGCCCGCATACTTGGTTCTCAAACGACGGGTGAAGCCCAGTTTCCTCTCGCTCTGCCTTGTCGGTGGGGCTGTAGCTGCCACGCCCTGGCTTCTACTTGCAGTACTTTCCAATCATGATTATGCGACGATCAACAATCGCGTCACCGTCCAAAACGGTCACAGAACATGGTTCGGTTGGATCGAAACCTTCAAACTTGTAGGGCAATGCTTCGTTCTAGGCACCGTGGGTGGTGCTGTATTCTGGATGGTAGCTGTTTCCAAATGGAAGCCATCATCCTAGCAATCAATTGCATTGAAGCATCGGCGCAGCAAAAAGGCCCCGCAACGGGGGCCTTTCGCAGTCCGGATTTCAAGGAGACTTAGTGAGCGTCGGCCCAGACTTTCTTCTTGGTGAAGTACAGCAGGCCGGACAGCACGATCAGGAAGAACACGACCTGCAAACCGAGGCGCTTGCGGGCCTCGAGATGCGGCTCGGCTGTCCACATCAGGAATGCGGAGATGTCCTTGGCATACTGCTGCACGGTCGCGGGCGAACCGTCATCAAACGTCACCTGACCGTCGCTGAGCGGCTTCGGCATCTTGATCGAGTGGCCGGGGAAATACTTGTTGTAGTACGAGCCTTCCGGCAGCGTGAAGCCGGCCGGCGCCTTGTCTTCATATCCCTGCAACAGGGCGTCGATGTAGTTCGGGCCCTTCTCCTGGAACGAGAAACCCGGCAGCGCGTCGATCACGAACTGCGGAAAGCCGCGCTCGTAGCCACGCGCCTTGGCGATCAGCGACAGGTCCGGCGGATAGGCGCCGCCGTTGGCAGCGCGGGCCGCCTGCTCGTTCGGGAACGGCGACGGGAAGTAGTCGGCCGGACGGCCGGGGCGCTCGAACATGTCGCCTGCGTCGTTCGGACCGTCCTTGACCTTGTACTCCGAGGCAAACGCAGCAGCCTGCGCCGTCGAGTAACCCGGTCCGCCCGGATCGGCGAGATTCCGGAATGCGACGAACGACAGTCCGTGGCACGACGCGCAGACTTCCTTGTAGATCTTGAGGCCGCGCTGAAGCTGGCCCTGATCGAACTTGCCCAGTGCGCCGGCGAACGACCACTTCAGCGACGGCGGCGTCGGACCATGCCCTTCTTCCGCCTTCGCGTTGTTCATGCCGCCGAGCATCAGCGCGCCACCGACCGCAAGAGCGATCATGGCCGAAACCGGCGTCTTGCCCGTCTTGCGCAGCACGTCTTCGGCGATCGAGTTCGGCAGCGGCCGCGCCTTCTCGATGCGGCTGAGAATCGGCAGCACGATCAGGAAGTAGGCAAAGTAAGCGAACGTCAGGACGCGGCCGGCCACAACATAGATGCCTTCAGGCGGCTTGGCGCCGAGATAGCCGAGACCGATACACACCGCCACGAAGATCCAGAAGAACTGCTTGGCCAGCGGACGATACTTCGACGAGCGCGTCTTGGCGCTGTCGAGCCACGGCAGGAACGCCAGCACGATGATCGCCGAGAACATCGCGATAACGCCGGCGAGCTTGTTCGGGATCGAACGCAAGATCGCGTAGAACGGCAGGTAGTACCATTCCGGCACGATGTGCGCAGGCGTCACCGCCGGGTTGGCCGGGATGTAGTTGTCCGGATCGCCGAGATAGTTCGGGATGTAGAAAATGAACCAGGCGAAGAACAGCAGGAAGCAGGACATGCCGAACGCGTCCTTGAGGGTCGCGTAAGGCGTGAACGCCACAACGTCCTTCTCGGTCTTCGGCTCGACGCCGGCCGGATTGTTCTGACCTGCGACGTGCAGCGCCCAGATGTGCAGCACGACGACGCCGGCGATCACGAACGGCAGCAGGTAGTGCAGCGAGAAGAAGCGGTTCAGCGTCGGATTGCCGACCGAGTAGCCGCCCCACAGCAGCGTCACGATGCTGTCGCCGACGTAAGGGATCGCGCCAAACAGGTTGGTGATGACGGTGGCGCCCCAGAAGCTCATCTGGCCCCACGGCAGCACGTAGCCCATGAAGCCTGTCGCCATCATCAGCAGATAGATGATGACGCCGAGGATCCAGAGCACTTCGCGCGGCTCCTTGTACGACCCGTAATAGAGGCCGCGGAACATATGGATGTAGACGGCGATGAAGAACATCGATGCGCCATTGGAGTGCAGGTAGCGCAGCAGCCAGCCGTAGTTGACGTCGCGGACGATCAGTTCAACCGACTTGAAGGCGAAATCGACATGCGGGGTGTAGTGCATCGCCAGGATGATGCCGGTGATGATCTGCACGCCGAGCATCATCGAAAGGATCGCGCCGAACGTCCACCAGTAGTTGAGGTTACGCGGCGTCGGGTAGGCAATGAAGGACGAGTGGATCAGTCCCCCAATCGGGAGACGCCGTTCAACCCACTTCAAGACTGGGTTTTGCGGGTTGTAGTTCGATGGTCCGCTCATGATGCGATCCTGACAAAGAAGAAGCGACGCAATCGGGTCAGATTAAAAAATCAGCCGATTTTGATTTTGGTGTCGGAGACGAAGGAGTACGGCGGCACGGCCAGATTGGTCGGCGCGGGCCCCTGACGGATACGGCCCGACGAGTCGTACTGCGAGCCGTGGCACGGACAGAAGAAGCCGTCGTAGTTGCCTTCATGGGCGATCGGGATACAGCCGAGATGGGTGCAGATGCCGATCACGACGAGCCACTGGTCGTGGCCTTCCTTGACGCGGGACTGGTCGCTCTGCGGATCGGGCAGGCTCGCGGTCGGAACAGCGCGCGCCTCATCGATCTGCTTCTTGGTGCGGTTCATGATGTAGATCGGCTTGCCGCGCCAGAACACCTTGATGTCCTGCCCCGTCGCGATCGGCGTCAGATCGACTTCGATCGGGGCGCCCGCCGCGATGGTCGAGGCGTCCGGGTTCATCTGGGAGATCAGCGGCCAGGCCACCGCCGCAGCGCCGACGGCGGCTACGGATCCCGTCGCTACATAAAGAAAATCACGGCGTGTCGGCTCGGCCGAGGAGGAAGACGTCACGATTGCAAACCCTTTCCGAACTGCAACCGGCGGACCCATCCCCGTTCGACGCAACGGACGCGCCGGGAGAGCAAGCCGGTGCCCGCGGGCCCCGCGGTGGCAGAATGACCACTTGTCCTACTCAACCGGGCAGAACATACGATCTAGAATCGATCTATTGGCACCCTTGCCGGGAGAGCGCAAGCCCGCTATCGGCACATTTAGTGCGACGCACTAAAACCGCCTGTGGCGGAGATTTTTCCTGAAGTTTTCCACCGGTGCCAAAGGCCGCTTTCGATGCGCGTTGTCCTTTTTCAACCTGACATCCCGCAAAACACCGGGACGATTCTGCGGCTCTGCGCCTGTCTGGCGGTCGAGGCCCACATCATCGAGCCGGCCGGTTTCCCCATTTCCGACCGGCATTTCCGCCGGGCCGGAATGGACTATCTGGACCAGGTGACCATCGTACGCCATGATTCCTGGGCCGCCTTCGAGGCGTGGCGGGCGGAATCCGGCGGCCGGCTGGTTCTTTTTTCGACAAAGGCTGCAACGCCCTATCTCGATCATATCTATCGGGACGATGACATCCTGCTGTTCGGCCGTGAATCCGCCGGGGTGCCGGATGACGTGGTAAACGCGGCCGACGAGCGGCTGGTGATCCCCATCGCGCCCGGCATGCGGTCCCTGAACGTTGCGATGACGGTAGCGATGGCGCTGGGCGAGGCGCTGCGGCAGACAAGGGCCGTGTTTTCAAGCGCAAAAGGAACGGCGAGTTGAGTTACGCGGTCAAGGAAATTTTCCTGACATTGCAAGGCGAAGGCGCCCATGCCGGGCGCACCGCCGTGTTCTGCCGATTCAGCGGCTGTAACCTGTGGACCGGCCGCGAGCAGGACCGCGCTGAGGCCGTGTGCAAGTTCTGCGACACCGATTTCGTCGGCACCGACGGCACGCTCGGCGGACGCTACGCGAACGCCGATGACCTCGCGGCGGCGATTGCCGCGCAGTGGGACGGGCCGCCAAGCCATCGCTATACGGTCCTCACCGGCGGCGAACCGCTGCTGCAAGTGGATACCGCGCTGATCGACGCGCTGCATGCGCACGGCTTTACCATCGCGATCGAGACCAACGGCACCATCGAACCACCGCCCGGTCTCGACTGGATCTGCGTCAGCCCCAAAGCCGGATCGGAACTGGTCATCCGCAAGGGCCACGAATTGAAGCTGGTCTATCCGCAGGCGGAGAACACCCCTGAGGATTTCGCGGGTCTGGAATTCGAGCGGTTCTCGTTGCAGCCGATGGACGGACCTGACATAGCGCAAAGCACGCAAGCTGCAATCGCGTATTGCTTGCGCCATCCGCAGTGGCGGCTCAGCGTCCAGACGCACAAGACGCTTGGTATTAGATAGGGATGAACATGAGCCGTCACCCTGAGGCGCGAGCTCTTGCGAGCCTCGAAGGGCGACGGCCCGCCATCCTTCGAGGCTCGGCGCAAAGAGCGCCGCGCACCTCAGGATGACGGCTTCAACGAACAGAGGTAAATGACGCCGATGTGGGAATTGACGAAATCGTTCCGTTTCGAGGCCGCGCATTCGCTGCCCGGCACGACGCTGGGCGAGGCCAGCGACGAAATCCACGGCCACTCGTTCCGCGCCGAGGTCTCCATTCGCGGAACACCCGATCCCGCGACCGGGATGGTGACAGATCTGGGCGTGCTCGAGCAGCGGATGGCCGAGGTGCAGAAAATGCTCGACCACAAGCTGCTCAATAAGGTCGAGGCGCTGGGCGCACCGACGCTGGAAAATCTCACACGCTTCATTTGGGACCGGGTTCAGCACGCCGGCAAGGTCACCCGCGTCAGCGTCCATCGCGACAGTTGCAACGAAAGCTGCACGTATTTCGGCCCGCAGAGCTAGAGCGCGTACCGCAGGTCATCCCTCCCCCTTGTGGGGAGGGTCGGTCGAGCGAAGCGAAGACCGGGGTGGGGGTTATTCGGAGTATCTAATTCGATTATTCCTGCCCATCTCTGAAGTTACCCCCACCCGACACGTTGTTCGCTACGCTCGCAACGTGCCACCCTCCCTACAAGGGGGAGGGACAAGAAAGCGACCGGACGGAGAAATCAGTTGGAAAAGCCCGTCACCACGATCGAAGAGCGCAAGCAAAGAGCCCGCGCGTGGTTCGAGCAACTGCGTGACGATATGTGCCTGTTGCTGGAAAAGCTTGAGGCCGATGCACCGGCCGCGCTTTATCCCGGCGACGCCGGCCGTTTCGTCCGCACGCCGTGGGATCGCACCGACCACACTGGCAAACCCGGCGGCGGCGGCGTGATGTCGGTGCTGCGCGGGCGGCTGTTCGAGAAGGCCGGCGTGCATTGCTCGACGGTGCATGGCGAATTCGCGCCGGAATTCCGCGCACAGATTCCGGGCGCTGCGGACGATCCGCGCTTCTGGGCCTCAGGCGTTTCGCTGATTATCCATCCGCGCAATCCGAACGTGCCCGCGGTTCACATGAACACCCGCTTCGTGGTGACCACCAAGGCATGGTTCGGCGGCGGCGCGGACCTGACCCCGGTGCTCGACCGGCGGCGGACCCAGGACGATCCCGATGCGGCTGCCTTTCACGCGGCCCTGAAGACAGCCTGCGATGCCCACGCGGCGGTCGCGCCTTACGAGAAGTACAAGACCTGGTGCGACGAGTATTTCTACCTGCCCCACCGCAAGGAAGCCCGCGGCGTCGGCGGCATCTTCTATGACTGGCTCGATTCGGGAGAGTGGGACGCCGATCTGGCCTTCACCCAGGACGTCGGCCGGGCCTTTGCCGGGATCTATCCCGAGCTGGTGCGGCGGAATTTCGGGTCAGCCTGGACCGACCAGGATCGCCAGGAGCAGCTCGTCCGCCGTGGCCGCTATGTCGAGTTCAACCTGCTTTATGACCGGGGGACCATTTTCGGCCTGAAGACAGGCGGAAACGTCGACTCGATCCTGTCGTCGATGCCGCCCGAGGTGAAGTGGCCGTAACGGCTTCCGTCGGCAGACGAAATTCACGAAAGCTTAATAAAATAGCACCTTTTGAGCGGTTTTGACGTGTCACCGAGACAGCACACTCATCAAAGAACGGTCCCGGATACCGCCCAACAGGGCTGAAACCATTTGAGCCCGGACAGCCCTCAACGTATTTTGATGGCCATAGGTGTGGCGGAATCGTACCGCCACCGTCGTTTCTAAGGGGCTCCGATGCGCAAGATTGCTGTACTTCTCCTCGCTGCCGCGGGCGTTGGCCTGGCAGGCGCGGCTTCCGCAGCCGATCTCGGCACCGCGCCGATCTATCGCAAGGCACCACCTCCGGTGCAGGTCTTCTCGTGGACCGGCGGTTACATCGGTGGTTACGTCGGTGGTGCTTTCGGTGCCAAGGATGCCGTGACCGGCGTTCCGGTCACCGGCGCTGGCGCGCCGATCTTCGCTGGCCCCGCAGCATCCTACAATCTGGATTCGAGCGTGATCGGCGGCTACACCAGTGGCTATAACTACCAGTTCGCTCCGAACTGGGTGATCGGCTACGAAGGTGAAACCGGCTACATCGGCGTGAAGGGTGCGTCCGCCTACGCTGGATCGCCAACCTCGATCGCGACCACCCGCGCTGAAGGCCTCTACAGTGTCTGGGCCGCCCGCTTCGGTTACGCATTCGACCGCTCGCTGCTCTACGTCAAGGGCGGTGCCGCTCTGGTCAACTTCGAAACCGGCGTGTCTGATGGCAGCGCCCCTGGCGTTCATCTCGACACCATGCACAGCAAGTATCGCCTCGGCTACGCCATCGGCGGCGGCTGGGAATACGCCTTCGACAACAAGTGGAGCGTAAAGGCTGAGTACCTCTACCTCGGCTTCGACAACAACATCACCAACACCGGTAACCTCGGCGGCAACGCCGGCACTCAGGTCTGGACCACAACCAGCCTGCCGGGCATCCACACCGCCAAGGTCGGCCTGAACTACAAGTTCGACGTGCTCGGCTACTTCCTCGGCGTGGTTCGCTAAGCACCGACGCCTCTCTGGAATTCAAAAGCCCCGGACGTTGTCCGGGGCTTTTCGTTGTGTCGCAAATCCGATCAAACTCTCTTTGTCGGCGTGTCATGACGCGCGGCTAGGCTGAACGCTCCCTCACATCAGCAAGGAGCCGGTCATGGGACTGAAAGCAGGCGACGTCGTTGTTCTCAAATCAGGCGGTCAGGCGTTGACCGTTTCCGAGGTCACCGATGAAATGATCGAATGTGTCTGGATCGGCGAGGAAGGCGATCTGTTCCGCGAGAAGCTTCCGGCGTCCGTTCTCGAACTCGCTCACATCGACATGTCCGACGATGAAGACGAAGAAGACGACGAGGACGGCGAAGAGAACGAAGACGAAGGCGACGACCATCACGCCAAGAGAACCGCGGAAGTCGCCTAAGGCTCTTGCTTTGCTGAACCGGCGCCGGGCGTTGCCCGGCGGCCGACCTTAAAGCCGATGATCCCGCGTGAATCTCGCGACGGTGTCATCGGCGATGGTTTTGAGCGCCGCCGCATCGAGCGGAAACTGCATCGCCAGCCACGCATCCTCGGCCAGTGTCAGGACATGACCGAGTGCGGGGCCTTCGGCGATACCGCGCGCAATAAAGTCGGCGGCCTTGAGCGGAAATGCCGGCGGCGTCCAGCGATCAGGCAGTGTCGCAAGCTCGCGCCACGATGGGGAAGCAGCATCGCGCCCAGCCCGCGCCCATGCCAGCATGATCCGGTCGAGATAGCGCGCCGCACCCAGCCTGTAGAGCCGCCGCTGCGCCGTCGCCTCGTCCATGCCGGCCAGCCGCCACCAGCGATGCCCCATCGAGTCCAGCCGCTTGGTCTCCGCATTCGACAGCCGCCAGCGCTGCGACAGGCGTTTCGCATCTTCGGTCACCGCCACGGTCAGCGCGCCGAGACGGCGAACCGCATCGGCTTCCAGTCCGAGCGCCTGTTCGGCAGCAATCATCACCGCAAATGGCCCGTGAAAAACGACGCCCGCGGTCAGCCGCAGCAGCAGGCCTGCGTCATCCATCGCGACCAGCGCAGGCGCCGCTCCCTTCGCGACCATCAGCTTCAGCATTTCCATCCGGATGCGCTCGGCCGACAACTCTGCAAGCCCGTCACGCCCCGCGATACAGGCCTCGTATCCGGTACGATCCGGCGCGCCCTCGCCGTAAGCGGCATGGATGCGGAAGAAACGCAGGATGCGCAGATAGTCCTCCGCGATCCGTTGCGACGGCTCGCCGATGAAGCGCACGCGTCGTGCTTCGATGTCCGCGCGCCCGCCGACCTCGTCGTGAACCGTGCCATCCGGCGTCACGGTCAGGCCGTTGATGGTGAAATCGCGGCGCATGGCATCGCGCTTCCAGTCGCGCCCGAACGCCACCTTGGCCTTGCGCCCGAAGGTTTCGATGTCCTCGCGCAGTGTGGTCACTTCGAACGGCTGGCCTTCGATCACCAGCGTCACCGTGCCGTGCTCGACGCCGGTCGGCACCGCCTTGATATGCGCAAGCTTGGCGCGGCGGATCACTTCCTCCGGCAACGCCGTGGTCGCAATGTCGATGTCGCCGATCGGGAGCCCGAGCAGTGCGTTGCGCACAGCGCCCCCCGCAACCCGCGCCTCCTCACCGTCAGAATTGAGCAGCGTCAGCACCCGCGCCGTCGCGCCTGATCTCAACCAGGGGACATCACGCAGCGAATGCGGGGCGTTCATTTCTCAGATCCCCGGATCAGCTTGCCGTTCTCCACATGCGCGGGGGTATAGGTCGACCCCGGAGGCGCGCCGGAAAAATGCGCCAGCAATATGAGGCTGACGATAACCAGCACGAATGCGGCCACCGCCAGTTTGCCGACGATGTGCAGCGGCCACGACGACTTGACCCAGACGCCGGAACGGCTTGCAAGCAGGAACGCCGCATAGACCGCGAACGGAATAAGGAAGATTCCGATCTCGGTGAGGACAGGACGGATCATGCAAGATAAATCCGCTCGTACAGCGCGCGCAGCATACCGGCGGTCGCGCCCCAAATGTAATGCTGCTCGAACGGCATCTCGTAGAACGAGCGCTGCATGCCGCGAAATTCCTTGCTGCCGAGCTTGTGATTGACCGGGTCCATCAGGAACGCCAGCGGCACCTCGAACGCGGCATCGACTTCGTTGGTGTTGATCGTCAGTTCAAACCCCGGCCGGACCCGCGCCAGCGTCGGCAGGATCCGGAATCCGAAGCCGGTCGCATACACATCGAGATAGCCGATCGGCTCGACGAAATTCCGCTTGAGGCCAACTTCCTCGTCGGCTTCGCGCAGCGCCGCGTCCATCGGCGAAGCATCGGTCGGATCGATCTTGCCGCCCGGAAACGAAACCTGTCCGGCATGCTCGTTGAGATGCTCGGCGCGCTTGGTCAGCAATACTGTCGGCACGTCGCGCTCCACGATCGGAACGAGAACCGCTGCCGGACGTACCGGACGTTCTTGCGCGATGATCTGCAGCATCGCGTCGGTGCCGAAATCGCCGGTCGGCGCGAGCACCGCGGCATCGGTCAGTCCCGGCGGCACGTCGAAGTTCAGCCGCTCGTGCGCCCTGCGAAAGAATTCGCCGGAGCTCATGTCGAGCGGAGCCGCAGTGCTGGCGGATGCAGCGTCCTTCAAAACACTTTTCGTCAACCCAAATCCTCTTGTCTCAAACAGGGTCTCGCGCCTGCGCTGCGTCTGCCATCGAGAAGAACTCGCCGCCGGACATGACCCCGAACATCTCGTGGCCGTCGACGACTCGAATTTCGCCCATCTCGACCAGATCATAATAGAGCGCGCGTGTGACTTTTGCCCACAAATCCGCACGCACATGGAGGTAAGGCGTTAGCCCGCCATCGGCGGCGGCCTCGAAACGCAACCGGTGAGCGCCATCGCATGGCACCCATTCGTCGACATTGGTGCGAAAGCTCAGCGTTCGCCTTGCGCCTTCGCCGTCCTTCTCCATCTCGACCGCGAGAAACGGCACGTCATCGACGTGGATGCCGACTTTCTCCACCGGCGTGACCAGAAAATACTTGCCGTTCTCGCGCTTGAGAATCGTGGAAAACAGCTTCACCAGCGGCGCACGACCGATCGGTGTCCCGAGATAGAACCATGTGCCGTCGCTCGCGATCCGCATATCGAGGTCACCGCAGAACGGCGGATTCCACAGATGAACCGGCGGCAGGCCTTTTGTCGCAGCACCGCGCGCCGCCTGGGTGAGCCCGTCGAGGCGCTGAACCGGATTCAGCTCCTGTTTCTGCCCTTGGTTCGCCATTGTTTGCCCTGACCGTTGACGCTTCTGTTTGGCACGATTGGTGCACGCCTTGAAACCGAAAGCTGAGAAACCCGGAACGATGACATAGCTGACAAATCATACCTGAGTGCGGCGGGATTACTCGCCACATCGTGATGAGTTTCAAGTCCCCCAGCCGCTAATGTGGGGACAGCCGAAACCGGCGAATACATAAGAGAATACATGGCCTTTGCGCCGGTTTAGCATGGGCCGGCGATCTGAAGTCATGGCTTGAGTCCGTGGAACCCGAAGGCGGCCTCGTGCGGCCCACGCAAGGAGCGATCAATATGGCTGGCGCAGAAGGTGTCGAGAAACTGGAAGACGTGATCGTGCGTTCGGCCGAGCAGATCGCGGGTAACATCCGCGCCGCGCGGGAAGCGGTCTCGACTGTCATCTTCGGTCAGGAACGCGTGGTCGAGAATGCGCTGGTGACGATCCTGTCCGGCGGTCACGCATTGCTGATCGGCGTTCCGGGTCTGGCGAAGACCAAACTGGTCGAGACGCTGGGCATCACCCTCGGCCTCGACGCCAAGCGCGTGCAGTTCACGCCCGACCTGATGCCGTCCGACATTCTCGGCGCCGAAGTGCTCGATGAAAGCGTCAGCGGCAAGCGCTCGTTCCGGTTCATCTCGGGACCGGTGTTCGCACAGCTTCTGATGGCGGACGAAATCAACCGCGCCAGCCCGCGCACGCAGTCGGCCCTGTTGCAAGCGATGCAGGAGCAGCACATCACGGTCGCCGGCGCGCGGCACGATCTGCCGAAGCCCTTCCATGTGCTCGCGACGCAGAACCCGCTGGAGCAGGAAGGCACCTATCCGCTGCCGGAAGCACAGCTCGACCGCTTTCTGATGGAAATCGACGTCGAGTATCCGGACCGCGACGCCGAACGCAGAATCCTGTTCGAAACCACCGGCGCCGAACAGACCGAGGCGAAGGCGGCGATGACCGCGGAGACGCTGATCACCGCCCAGCGCCTCGTGCGCCGTCTGCCGGTCGGCGATTCCGTGGTCGAGGCGATTCTGTCTCTTGTCCGGTCCGCGCGTCCGGGCGAGGACAGCGGAGACATCGGCAAATCGATCGCATGGGGACCGGGACCGCGCGCCAGCCAGGCGCTGATGCTCGCGGTCCGCGCCCGCGCACTGCTCGACGGACGGCTCGCGCCGTCGATCGACGACGTGCTCGATCTCGCGGAACCTGTATTGAAGCACCGCATGGCGCTGACCTTCTCGGCGCGCGCCGAGGGCCGCACCGTGACCGACATCATCAAGCAGTTGAAATCACGGATCGGCTGATGGCACCACGGCCGCAACCCGCACTCCAGGAGATCGAAGCAGTCCGACGCGCAGATGGTGAAAGCCGTTCGCTCGCCGCGTCACTGCCGCGTCTCGTGCTGGAAGCGCGGCGCATTTCGGCCAACGTGATCCACGGGCTGCATGGCCGCCGGCGCGCCGGTACCGGCGAGAACTTCTGGCAGTACCGCCGCTTCGTTTCCGGCGAAGCCTCGCAGAATGTCGACTGGCGCCGCTCGGCCCGTGACGATCATCTCTATGTCCGCGAGCAGGAGTGGGAAGCCGCGCACACCGTGTGGCTGTGGCCGGATCGCTCGAAGTCGATGGCGTTCGCATCCAAGACCGCGCGCGACAGCAAGCTCGAGCGCGCGCTGGTGGTGACCTTTGCGCTGGCCGATCTCTTGGTGTCCGGCGGCGAGCGTGTCGGCATTCCCGGACTGATGTCGCCGAGTTCGAGCAGCAACATCGTCGACAAGATGGCGCAGGCGATCCTGCATGACACCGCCACGCGGGCAAGCCTGCCGCCGTCGTTTGTGCCGTCGGCGCTCGCGGAAGTCGTGGTGCTGTCGGATTTCTGGTCGCCGATCGGCGAGATCCGCACCATGGTCGGCGGTCTCTCGTCGTCGGGCGCGCATGGAACGCTGTTGCAGGTCGTCGATCCCGCCGAGGAGACGTTTCCCTATTCCGGCCGCATCGAATTCGTCGAGCCCGAAGGCGGCGAGGTGATCACTGCCGGACGCGCCGAGGCCTGGGCCAAGGATTACACCGCGCGCGTCGCGGAGCACCGCGCCGCCATCCGCGAGGAAACCAGCAAGCTCGGCTGGCTGTTCTCGACCCACACCACCGATCGCTCGGCCGCCGAACTGCTGCTGTATCTGCACAGCGGCATGATGGTCGCCAAAGGGAGTGCGGGACGCGTCGCTGTCAACGCGGGGCGCACCGCATGATGGGCCTGCCGCTTTCATTTGCCGAACCGTGGCTGCTGATGGGCCTGCTAAGCCTGCCGGCGCTGTGGTGGCTGCTGCGCGTAATGCCACCGCGCCCGCGCCGCATCGATTTTCCGCCGACGCGCTTGTTGTTCGATATCGCGCCGAAGGAAGAAACACCGTCGCGCACGCCGTGGTGGCTGACACTGCTGCGCCTGCTCGCCGCCGCGCTCGTGATCCTCGCGGCCGCAGGACCGACATGGAATCCGAGCGAAGGCGTGACGCGCTCCAGCGCGCCGCTGGTGCTGCTGCTCGACGACGGCTGGAGCGCCGCGTCCAATTGGGAGACTCGCATCAGAACCGCGGACGAACTGGTGACCAATGCGGAATCCGACCGGCGCGCGGTGGCGCTTGTGCCGCTGTCGGACGCCACCCGCGACATCACGCTGATCCCTGCCGGCACCGCGCGTGTGACGCTGCGCCAGTTCACGCCGAAGCCCTATGCCGTCGAGCGAGTCGAGACGCTGCCTGCGCTGGCGCGCTTTCTCGCCAAGACCGGTGACAGCGAGATTGTCTGGCTCAGCGACGGCATCGACACCGGACGCGGCAGCGAATTCACCGAAGGCCTGACGAAGACGATTCAGGATCGCGCGCTGACGATTTTCGAAGGCGGCACTCCCCCCGCGCATGCGCTGGTCGCTGCCGAGAACGCCGCGGCGAAAATGACGGTGAAGGTGCTGCGCGCCAACAGCGGCGGAGGCGATGCCGGACTTGTCCGCGCGCTGGACCAGAAAGGTTCGCCGATCGGCGAAGCGAAGTTTGCGTTCGGTGCGCAGGATCGCGAGACCGAGGCGAACTTCGACCTGCCGGTGGAACTGCGCAACGACATCACGCGCCTCGAAGTCTCCGGCGAACGCTCGGCCGGCGCGGTGCAGTTGCTCGACAAGCGCTGGCGGCGGCGCGCCATCGGCATCGTCTCCGGCGCAACCAGCGACACCGCACAGCCGCTGCTGGCCTCGACCTTCTATCTCACCCGCGCGCTGGCGCCGTTCGCCGACGTCCGGCTTGGTGAGCGCGGCTCGCCGGCGGTGGCGATCGGACAGTTTCTCGACCAGAAGCTGCCGATGATCGTGCTTGCCGACGTCGGCACGCTGTCGCCGGAAATCCGCGACCGCCTCAACACGTGGATTGCGCAAGGCGGCGTGCTGGTGCGCTTCGCCGGGCCGCGGCTGGCAGCAGGCGACGACGATCTGGTGCCGGTGAAACTGCGGCGCGGCGGGCGCAGCTTGGGGGGCAGCCTGACATGGGAGAAGCCGCAGCCGCTGGCGTCGTTCGCGGCCGACGGTCCGTTCGCGGGCCTCACCGTGCCGAAGGATATTACGGTCACGCGCCAGGTGCTGGCCGAACCCGATCCGGCGCTGGCCTCGCGAAGCTGGGCCTCGCTCGCCGACGGCACGCCGCTGGTGACCGGCGAACATCGCGACAGGGGTATGATCGCCCTGTTCCATATCAGCGCCGATATGCGCTGGTCGGACCTGCCGTTGTCTGGCACCTTCGTCGAGATGCTGCGGCGAATCGTCGATATGTCGGGCTACACGGCCAATCCAGGCGCGGGTGTCGCCGCCGAGGCCGGAGCAGAGACTGTTGCGCCGATCCGCACCCTTGACGGCTTCGGCGCGTTCGGCCCGCCCCCCTCCACCGCAAAGCCGGTGCGCGCGGACTACCGCGACCGCGCCTCGCTCGATCATCCACCCGGTCTTTATGGGCCTGCCGACGGTCCGCTCGCGGTGAATGCGCTGGCCGCCGCCGACCGGCTTGCGCCGCTCGACACGTCGGCACTGAAGGCACGCCGCGCGACCTACACCAACGCCGAGCCGCGCGACCTGCGCGGCATCCTGCTGTCCACCGCGCTGGCGCTGTTCCTGATCGACGCCATCATCGTCGCCATTCTCGGCGGCGGGCTCGCTGCCTTGCTGAGACGCCGCGCCGCGACGGCGGCGCTCGCCATCGCATTTGCTCTGGCGTCCGTGAACGGCGTGCCCTCGCCCTCCTATGCGCAGGCCCCGAAGGCTCCAGCCCAGAGCAAGCCCGCGAAACCTCCAAGCAGCGCCGCCAATGACGACTTCGCCATCAAGGCTGTTGCGCAGACGCGTCTCGCCTATGTCCTGACCGGCAACGCCGATGTCGATTCGATCGTGAAGGCCGGCCTGTCGGGCCTGACGCTGTTTCTCGCGCAGCGCACCGCGCTGGAAGCCGGCGAGCCGGTCGGTGTCGATCCGACGCGCGATGAACTCGCCTTCTTCCCGCTGGTGTACTGGCCGGTGATCACCGGCGCGCCGAAGCCATCGCAGGACGCCATCAACAAGCTCGACGCCTACATGAAGCAGGGCGGCACGGTGCTGTTCGACACCCGCGACGCCATTGAGGCGCCGCCCGGTCCCGGCGGTGAATCGCAGACGCCCGGCATGCTGACGCTGCGCGAGATTCTGTCCTCGCTCGACATCCCCGAACTCGAACCGGTGCCGCGCGAGCATGTGCTGACCAAGACGTTCTATCTGCTGCGCGACTTCCCAGGCCGCTTCAACTCGGGACAGACCTGGGTCGAGACGCTGCCCCGCGTCGAAGACGAGGATGCCGCAGATCGTCCGGCACGCGGCGGCGACGGCGTCTCGCCGATCATCATCACCTCGAACGATCTTGCGGGCGCGTGGGCGATGCGGGCCGACGGCCAGCCGATGCTGCCGCTGACACCCGGCGATCCGCGCCAGCGCGAAATGGCCTTCCGCGCCGGCGTCAACATCGTGATGTACACGCTGACCGGCAACTACAAGGCCGATCAGGTGCACGCGCCAGCGCTGATCGAACGGCTGGGGCAATGAGCATGATCGCGCCCTCACACATTAACGCCGTCATGGCCGGGCCTGTCCCAGCCATCCACGTCTTCTTGTCGATTTGTCAGCAAGTCGTGGATGCCCGGGACAAGCCCGGGCATGACGATGAACTTGAGATCTGCGTCGCATGAATTATGGCATTGCATTCGCGCCCCTCGTTCCCACGCTCGTGCTGTGGATCGGCCTTGCCGCGATTGTTGTGATCGCAGCCGTCCTGATGCTCGCGCGTGCCCGCGGTGCGGCGGTGCGCGTCGCGGCGCTGGCGCTGATCCTGCTTGCGCTGGCCAATCCATCGTTCACGCGCGAGGAGCGCGAACCGCTCTCCTCGGTTGCAGCCGTTGTGGTCGACAGAAGCCCGAGCCAGAATTTCGGCGAGCGCACCCGCGAGACCAACGAGGCGCGTGAAGCGCTGGTCGCCCGCCTGAAAGACATCAAGGGACTTGAAGTGCGCGTCGTCGAGGCCGGTCAGGCCGACGGCGAAACCGACGGCACCAAGCTTTTTTCAGCGGTCACCTCGGCGCTGTCCGACGTGCCGACCGACCGGGTGGCCGGTGCGTTTCTCATCACCGACGGGCGCGTGCACGACATTCCCGCCAATGCCGCCGCCATCGGCTTCAACGCGCCGGTACATGCGTTGGTCACCGGGCGCAGCAATGAGCGCGATCGCCGCGTCGCCATCGTCGCGGCCCCCCGTTTCGGCATCGTCGGCCAGACCCAGACCATCACCTACCGGCTCGACGATCAGGGTGTGACCAACCAGAGCGCCCGCGTCGTGGTCCGGCGCGATGGCGACGTGCTCAGCGAACGCGCGGTGCGCAGCGGCGAACAGGTCAGCGTGACCATCGAAATTCCGCATGCCGGGCCGAACATTGTCGAGATCGAAGCCTCGAAGCTGGACGGCGAACTGACGCCGGTGAACAACCGTGCCGTGGTCTCCATCGACGGCGTGCGCGACAAGCTGCGCGTGCTGCTGGTGTCCGGCGAGCCGCATTCCGGCGAACGCACCTGGCGCAACTTGCTGAAATCGGATGCCAGCGTCGATCTGGTGCATTTCACCATTCTGCGCCCGCCCGAGAAGCAGGACGGCACCCCGATCAACGAACTGTCGCTGATCGCGTTTCCGACGCGCGAACTGTTCCAGCAGAAGATCAATGAATTCCAGCTCATCATCTTCGACCGCTACGCGCGGCAAGGTGTGCTGCCGATTTCCTATTTCGACAACATCGCGCGCTATGTGCGCAACGGCGGCGCGGTTCTGGTCTCGGCGGGTCCCGACTATGCGAGCCCGACCAGCATCTGGCGCACCCCGCTCGATGCGATCCTTCCGGCCGAGCCGGTCGGCGTCAGCGAGCAGGCCTTCACGGCGCGCCTGACCAATATCGGCAAGCGCCACCCGGTGACGCGCGGGCTTGAAGGCGCGAACAGCGAGCCGCCGCACTGGAGCCGCTTCTTCCGCCTGATCGATACGCGAAATCCCGCGAACCCGCCGGTCATGGAAGGCGCCGACGGCAAGCCGCTGCTGCTGCTGTCGCGGCAGGGCGAAGGCCGCGTCGCGCTGCTGCTGTCCGATCACATCTGGCTGTGGGCGCGCGGCTATGAAGGCGGCGGCCCGCATCTCGATCTGCTGCGGCGGACGTCGCACTGGCTGATGAAGCAGCCGGATCTCGATGAGGAAGCGCTGCGGCTGAAAGTCGAGGGCCGCGATCTCGTCGCGATACGCCAGACCATGGCCGACACCGTGCAGCCGGTCACCATTACGTCTCCGTCGGGCGTGACACGCCAGGTGACGCTGAGCGCCGGCGAGCCCGGCGAATGGCGCGCGTCGGTCAGCGCCGACGAACTCGGCCTGTGGCAGGCGACCGACGGGTCGCTGAAGGCGCTGATCAATGTCGGCCCGGTGAACCCCAAGGAATTCGCGGAGGTCACATCGACGACGGAAGCGCTGCGTCCGCTGCTTCAGGCCACCGGCGGCGATGCCCGCCGCGTGGCCGACAGCGGCAGCATCGACCTGCCGCGCGTGCTGCCGGTGCGCGCCTCGACGGTGTTTCGCGGCGAAGGCTGGCTCGGCGTCAAGATGCGCGATGCCAGCGTGGTGCGCGGCATCGGCGTGCTGCCGGTCTTTGCCGGACTGATCGGCCTCTTGCTGCTGCTCGGCGCGTTCGCCAGCACCTGGCTGCGCGAAGGGCGCTAATCGGCCATTGGCCGACTGGGCCAATGAGCAAGTTGGCTGGAAAATCCAGAAAGGTGACGTGGCGGGACTTTACGCGGCCGAACGCCGGGCCATCGCGACCGACAGCATCGAGATAAGTTCCGACAACGGAACATGAATGCTGACCGGCTTCAGCTTGAGCTGGAAGGTCATGATCGCTTCGTGGCAGCGAAGCCCCTTCCCGCCTTTGACCAGGCCCAGATCCCGAATGAGCTTGTAGGTTTTACCGTCAGCCATTCGCACAAGACGGACGTTCTCAAAATACTTGAGCATTCACGCTCTCCTCGCGCGAAGGAGAACAGCCGTTCGTTACGATTCGGTCAACCATGACAGCCATGTAACAGCCGCGCTCTGTGTCCTTTTGGCCTCGCGGAGCACTTCGATCACACCTCCGGCCTCCTGTGTTGACACCCCCGGCTCCGACCAGCGATGTTACACTATAACATCTGGAATCGGCCCTATCGGGGCTAACCGATGGGCGTGGGGCGTATCGGCTAATGAACTGGCTGCGATCGAAGGCTAAGAGGCTGTCGCTGCTGGCGCTGTTCGCGCTGGCGCTGCAACTTGGCCTGTCGTTCGGCCATTGCCACCACGATGTCGCCGTTGCCGGTATCGCGGCCAGCCAGTCGCAGGCATCGGTGCCTGACACCGATCACGATCAGGATGCCCATCGCGACCTGTGCACCATCTGTGCAACGATGGCGATGGCCAATACCCTTGTCGCGGCGTCAGCGCCACCGCTGCCGGTGCCGCTGACGATCACAGCGCTCCAGACCGCCTTCCATTCTGAAGCCATCGCGGTCGACGCCCGCCGCGGCGCGTTCCGCTCCCGCGCACCTCCGCAATCCTGACTCGAAAAATTATCCGATCCCGACGGTCGCCACGCAGGCGCTCGCGGCACATTCGAGGTTAGCCGCCCGGCCCCGCACGATGGGATCGGAGGCGGCATCAGGATCAAAGCATCATGTCGTACAGGTTTCTTCGCGTCTCGCTGGCCGGCGGCTCCGCCGTCGCGATGGCGCTTCTCGTCAACAGCGCCGCACGGTCGCAGCAGGCCGACCCTGGCGCCGGCGAAACGCTGCCCGAAATCGTCGTGCAGGCCCCAAGCCCGATCCAGCGGCAGCATCGGCATGGCGCCCAGCCGGGCCGCACCACAGCCGCAGCGCCATCACCCGCAGCACCTGCACCTAATCCTGAGACCTATGCCGGCACCCTGCCGATCGTCACCGATCAGTTCGCCACCGTTACCGTGGTGCCCAATGAGGAAATCCGCCGCAGCGCGGCTTCGACCCTCGGCGATCTTCTCAATAACAAGCCGGGCATCACCGGATCATCGTTCGCGCCCGGTGCATCGAGCCGCCCGATCATTCGAGGGCTGGATGTCAACCGCGTGGGCATTGTCGAGAACGGCATTGGCAGCAACGGCGCATCCGATCTCGGCGAAGATCATTTCGTGCCGATCGATCCGCTCTCGACCAATCAGGTCGAGGTCATTCGCGGACCGGCGACGCTGCGCTACGGATCGCAGTCGATCGGCGGCGTGGTCAGCGCCGGCAACAACCGCATTCCCGAAACATTGCCGTGCAGCGCAGTGCCGTCGATCCAGACCTACGGCTACAACGCCAAGGCGCCGCAGCTTTCGGCATCGAATCCCTGCGCCAGCTTTGAGACGCGCTCTTCGCTGTCGAGCGTCGATCTCGGGCGCGAAGGTGCGGTGCTGCTCGATGCCGCCGGCAACAACGTCGCGATCCATGCTGACGCCTTCGCGCGCAAGACCGAAGACTACAGCATTCCGAATTCGCCCTATCGATTCGATCCGACGCGGCCGTTCACCGGCAAGCAGCCGAACTCTTCATCGCAACCCGACGGCGCTTCGGTCGGCGGATCGTACTTCTTCGCGGGCGGCTTCATCGGCGCGGCGATACAGCAGAACAACAGCATCTATCATATTCCCGGCATCGACGGCGAAGAGCACCGCACCCGCATCGACGCGCGGCAGACCAAGCTGACGGTCAAGGGCGACTATCATCCGGACACCAAGGCCATCGACGTGATCCGGTTCTGGGCCGGTGCCACCGACTACAGGCACAACGAAATCGGCCTCGCCGATCCGGCGGATTTTTCCAGCGACGGCGTGCGCCAGACCTTCACCAACAAGGAGCAGGAAGGCCGCGTCGAGGTGCAGTTCGCGCCGCTCAATCTGCGTTTCGCGGCACTGACGACGGCAGTCGGCGTGCAGGCCTCACATCAGGAATTGATCGCGCCGAGCCCGGACAATCCGGGCAGCCCGCTCAACGGCCTGTGGGACCCGAACAAGAACACCAAGGTCGCCGGCTACATCTTCAACGAATTCAAGTTCGGCGAAATCACCAAGGCGCAGGTCGCCGCGCGTGTCGAGCACGTCAATCTGAGCGGCACCACACCCGCCTTCGTTCCGGATCTTTTCGATCTCAATGTCGATCCCGCCGCCATCGGTCCGGCAACGCCGCGCAATCTGAACTTCACGCCGAAGAGCGGCAGCGTCGGCCTGATCCAGAATCTTCCCTGGAATCTGGCGGCCAGCATCACCGGTCAATACACCGAACGCGCGCCGAAACCAGCCGAGCTGTTCTCGCGCGGCGGCCACGACGCCACCACGACCTTCGATATCGGCAACCCGAATCTCGGCATCGAGACGGCGAAATCGGTTGAGGTCGGTCTGCGGCGCGCGACGGGTCCGTTCCGGTTCGAACTGACCGGCTACTACACGCGCTTCGACGGCTTCATCTATCGGCGGCTGACCGGCAATACCTGTGAAGACGTCACGTGTCAGGTCGGTCCCGGTCTCGAACTCAATCAGGCAATCTACTCGCAGAAGGACGCGACCTTCCGCGGCGCCGAATTCCAGTTCCAGTACGATGTGCTGCCGCTGTGGGCCGGACAGTTCGGCATCGAGGGACAGTACGACGTCGTGCGCGCCACCTTCACCGATGGCACCAATGTGCCGCGCATTCCGCCGCAGCGGCTTGGCGGAGGCATCTACTATCGCGACGCCAACTGGCTCGCGCGCGTCAACCTGCTGCATGCTTTCGCGCAAAACGACATCGGCGGCATCGAGACCTCGACGCCGGGCTACAATCGCCTTCGAGCCGAACTGAGCTACACCTCGAAGCTCGCCAAGAGCGACTGGTGGGGCGCGAAGGAATTCACGTTCGGCGTTGTCGGCGACAACCTGCTCAACGAGGACATCCGCAACTCCGTGTCCTACAGCAAGGACCAGGTCCTGCTGCCGGGCATCGGCGTGCGCATGTTCGCGAATGTGAAGTACTGAGATGCGTCATTGATGAGCGCGAAGCGTTGCTTCTCCCTCTCCCCGCTTGCGGGGAAAGGGTTGGGGTGAGGGGCAATCCCGCCGCACAGCGCGATGCCCAGCCCCTCACCCGGATTGCTTCGCAATCCGACCTCTCCCCGTAAAACGGGGAGAGGTGAAAACAGAAAATATCCTTGCTGCTATAGCGCCCGAACAAACGTCCAGTCCGGGCGGACGGCGCCGCTGACGCCTTCAAATGCGCCCTCGACGAGTTCGTGCACCAGCAGCCGCGCGTGATCGACCGGTCCCGGCATTGTCGCCTGCCCCTTCGGAATCCGCTTGAACCCAACGCGGCTATAATAGGGCTCGTCACCGACCAGCAGCACCAGCCGGTGTCCCTTGGCCTTTGCATCCTTCAACGCGCGGTCGAGCAGCGCCCGCCCCACCCCGCGATCGCGGAACGGCGGCTCCACGGTGAGCGGCCCAAGCAGCAGCGCCGGCGTGTTGCCAATGCAGATCGGCAGTTGCCGCACCGAGCCGACCATCAGCGTGCCGATCCGCGCGGTGAACGACAAATCGAGCAGATGATCGACATGCTCGCGCAGACGATAGGCGCTGAGCACGTAGCGGCCCGGCCCGAACGTGCGCTCGTGCAGGCGCTCGATGGCCTGCTCGTCGCCCGGGGTTTCGGCCAGTATGGTCAGGGAAAGATCGGACATGATGGACCGCGAATTAGCATCTGGCGCGACCGGGGTCCACATTACTGAACGTCATGCGCGGGCTTGACCCGCGCATCCATCCAGAAAAGCCTGCCAGAAAGATGGATTGCCGGGTCATAGGCGAGCGGAAGCGACGCCGTTCTTCGGACGGCTATGCCCGGCAATGACATTCAGAGCATTTAAATCCAGTCCTCGGTCAAAGGCCGGTTATCCAGCACTTCCGCGATCCGCGCCCGCGTCCCGCGGGTGGTGTCGGACGGCAAATCCGCAACGCCGAAGAAACCGCAGGCCACGATTTCGTGGTTCGGCTCCGGCATCCGGTCCTGCCGGTACTGGCGCACGACATAGACCGCGACATGGTCGCGCGGCGACACCCGGCGGTTGAAAAACAGGCCATGCAGCAGCGGCTCGCCGGTCATCTCGATCCGTCCCTCCTCGATCAGTTCGCGTTTCAGCGAACTCAGAAAGGTCTCCCCGGTCTCGACGCCCCCGCCCGGCAGATGCCAGCCGGAAACATAGCTGTGCTTGACCAGGAACACGCGGTTCTCGCCATCGAGCACGACCGCGCGCACGCCGAGCGTCATGCCTCGGGCAAACCGCGAATAGAAATGAAAGACGCGCCGGATCAAAGGCTCGAATTTCAGGCGAAAGTTCGGGCTGTCATTCGTCAAAATCAGTTCCGAAATCCAGGACGGCGTCATGGCCGGATTTATTCCGGCCATCCACGTTCTTACTGACCATCAAGAAAGACGTGGATGCCCGGGTCAAGCCCGGGCATGACGATGTGCAGCATTTTGAATATCATGACATTTCGAGATAACGCATGTAACAGAAGTTCATGACGTCGTTCGTGCTGGCCCACCTATCCGATCCGCATCTCGGCCCGATGCCGCGGCCACGCCTGCGCGAACTCGCGGGCAAGCGTGCGATCGGCTATCTCAACTGGCAGCGCAAGCGGCACATGGTCCACCGCCGCGAAGTGCTCGGCGAACTCGTCGCCGACATGCATGCGCAGCAACCCGATCACATCGCCGTCACCGGCGATCTCGTCAACATCGCGCTGCCGCTGGAATTTGCCGAGGCCCGCAGATGGCTGGAGAGCGTCGGCACGCCGGAGGATGTGTCGCTGGTGCCGGGCAATCACGACGCCTATGTACGCGGCATCCGCGACCATTTTCCGCAAGTGTGGGCGGACTACTTTCGCGGCGACGGCGCCGCGGCGAACAGCGACGCGACATTCCCCTATTTGCGGCGGCGCGGGCCGCTGGCACTGATCGGCATGTCTACCGCTGTTCCCACAGCGCCCTTCATGGCGACGGGGCGGCTCGGACAGCAACAGCGCAGCGATCTCGAGAAGCTGCTGCCGCAGCTTGCCTCCGAGAAGCTGTTTCGCGTGCTGCTGATCCATCATCCGCCGGTGACAACACCGGGCCGCTGGGCGGCGCGGCTGCGCGATTCCGATGAACTGCTGGATCTGGTCGCACGCCACGGCGTCGAACTCGTGCTGCACGGCCATGATCATCGCCATGCCACGGTCTGGCTCAACGGCCCGCGCGGACGCATTCCCGCGATCGGCGTACCGTCCGCCTCCGCCATGGCGCACGGGCACAATCACCCCGCCGCCTACAATCTTTTTTCAATCGAACGTGCGGGCGATACGTGGCGCTGCGATCATCGCGTCCGCGGATTCGCCAACGGCATGATGCTCGGCGAGATCAAGGACGAGCGATTGATCTAGAGATTCGTCGTCATCCTTCGAGGCTCGCAAGAGCTCGCACCTCAGGATGACGTTTCCTTTCTTTCCGTCACCCTGAGGTGCCGGAGCGAAGCGAAGGCCTCGAAGGGCGACGGACGGAAGTTAAATCCCCCGCAGCGCCATCACCAGCGCGAAGCCGAACAGCGCGGCGAGACCGGCGGCGAAGCCGAACGCGAAGGTCCAGACAGCGCTGCGGCGTTTCACAGGAACTGCGACGGCGGCAGCGGGCGGTGCAGGAGCCGGCGTCACCACCATGGCATGTTCGCGTTCGATCATACGGCGCGCGATATAGTCGGTGACCGCATCGACCATCACAGGAATGTCGTGCGATTCAGCGATCACGATGCGGCCAAAGCGGGTGTCCTGCACGAAGCGGTAGATGCGCTTGTCGCGGCCCATCGCGATATGCGCGACGGCGTCGATCCACAGCCGCGGCGTGTCGCCCTGGCTGATGCCGCGGTCGAACAGATCGACCCCTGCGGGAATTTCGGAGAACAGCGAATCGAGCGCGTCGTTGAGAATTTCGAGCCGGGCGACTTCGGCGTCGCGCAGATCGACCACCACGCTGGTGCGGTCGGCGGCCTCAATCCGGGCTTTCCGCAAGGCGTCGCGCAGCCGAAACGGGTTCAGTTTGCCTGCCGAATCGTTCGGGACGCTCTGTTCCGCCATGACCTGAAAAACCTCGGGTTCGATAGGTTTATTTCAACACCCTTAATCTATCAGTAACCCTGTTCCCCCGCCAAGGCCTCGGCCCTTTTTCGTGTGTCGTTTCGCGGGGTTGTTCATGTCCCAAAATGAAAAAAACGGCCCTGTCCGGAAGCGGAACAGGGCCGTAAATTGGGGCGGGCGACGAACCCCGCCCGGGAGTTGTCAGCAGTTGTTGTCAGGAGCCCGAGCGGTTCGGTTCTTCCACGATGGAAAAGCGAACGCCCGCGCGATGACGGTTTTCTTCCGAAACCGCGCGCCATGCATCCTCAGCTTCCTTGCGGGTCTTGAACGGCCCCTGGACCTGGGCCGATCCTTCCACCAGCTTGTGGAAGTTCATCGAGCCAAACTCGCCGCCAATCACCCAGAAATTGCTGCCGCCGCTCATGTGAGTCTCCGTTGGTTAGCCTGAAGCGCAATCGACCGTTCTATGAGCATGATCTTTTCGGAAAATCGATACACTTTCCGTCATGCTCGGCAGCCGCTCGCGCCCTCGTCCTGTCTTGATCCTGAACACTATCTAGTCACGTTGACGCCGTTTGTAATGAAAATTTTGCAATAATCCAGCGTGGCGGTTCGCAAGTCCGCATCATCGCTACAGAAGGCGCTGCAAAATAAGGCGAACTTCGGATTCAAAATACCAGCACCGCCTCACAAACTCTCAGTCAGATGAGAACCCGAACGGAACGCTGAGCCGCCGGTAATCGTCGGGAAGCAGTTCACGGCCGATCGGAAGCTCGGATCGCGCGGCACATGTCGGACGATGGCAGACGCGGCATGCAACGCCAATCGGCGTCGGCGCATCGGCACGCGGCCCGGATTCATCGCTGGTATAAATCAGCTTTTCGGCATGCTCGGCAGCACATCCGATCGCAATTGCACGCTCCACGCGCACAGCGCCGAACGAGCCGCCACCGGCGGTGACCGTACGGGCAATCGAGAAAAATCGCTGACCGTCAGGCAATTCCAGCCACTGCGTCACGATCTGGCGCGGCGTTTTGAAAACCCCGTGAACAGACCACAGCGGACAAGCGCCGCCGTGCTTAGCGAAGGGAAAGCCAGCGCCGTCGAGCAGTTTGGAAATGTTGCCTGCCGGATCGACGCGGATCAAAAAGAACGGAACCTTTTCCGAGCCCGGCCGCTGCAATGTCGTGATGCGATGCGCGGTCTGTTCGAAGCTGGTTCCGAACTGACGCGCCAGCGCTTCAACATCGTAACGGCGCGTCTCCGCGGCTTTCACGAATGCAGAATACGGCATGATCAGCGCCGCGGCGGCGTAACTTGCAAGCGAGCGATGCGCCAGCAATTCGGCGCTCTTGCTGGTGAACTGGCCGGCTTTCAGCGCCGTTCCGATCTCATCCTGAAATTCGAGATAGGCAAGCTGCTGGGCCAACTGGAAATTGAAGCTCGCGGTGTCGAGCGAGTCGTCAAACAGGATTTCCTTGCGGTGACGATCCAGCCGTCTCACAGCGCCGAGCATGACATCGGGCGGCAGGTGGCGAACGCGAAGATTATGCCGACTGCTCAGCCGTTCGATAAACCAGCCCTGATCCGCATGGCCGTGCAAAATGCGCTCGGCCGCATCATCGAGATCGGCGAAGTTATTCCGCCGCGCGGCCAGAAACCGCCGGACTTCTGCAACCGGATCGTTGACGTCCAGACTATCCCGGCCTGAGCGCGATGCAGTCCCTGACAAACCGGGACTTCTGCGATCCGCCAGTGCGAGTTGTTCTTCGCGGTAGGCCGTGTAAAGCCGCAGGAACGCCTCCGCCAATCCCGGATAGCCGATTGCGATATCGCTGATTTCAAGCGAGGGAATGTCGATGTCGGCAAACATCGGCTCTTTCAGAACCGCCTGCATTCGCGCCGTATGATCGGCGCCGCCGTCGCCCGCGAGATCGGCCAGATCGATCTTGTAGGTGCGGGCCAGACGCAGCAGCATATCGGCCGTCACCGGCCGCTGATTGCGCTCCAGAAGCGCCACGTAAGGCGCGGAAATATCCAGATCGGCCGCCATATCGGCCTGGGTCAGCCCGAGGTCGCGCCGCAGCCGCCGCAGCCGCGGACCCATAAAAACCGAGCGAATTGTCGATGTCGCCATAGGCGGCCGCCTTGCCAAACTCACCAAATTGTAAAGTAATTACAGCATTACAATTAAAGTTTGTAAAGTCTGACAAGCTATCTTCGAAACCCCTAGCGATTGATCGCGTGATGCGTTGAAACAGGGGCAACTTCACAGGGGATCACAACCATGAATTACCAAACGCGCGGAATCACCGACCAAATTCAGGGCCCGTCTTCTTACCAGGCCGAGATCACTGCGGCTGAGGCCCTCCTCAAGGAGCAGCCGGCCTGGAACGGCGTGACCGCCGAAGCGGTCGCCCGCATGCGCCTGCAGAATCGTTTCAAGACCGGCCTCGACGTCGCCCGCTACACCGCGGACGTGATGCGCGCAGACATGGCTGCGTATGACGCCGATCCCACCAAGTACACCCAGTCGCTGGGTTGCTGGCACGGCTTCATCGCCCAGCAGAAGCTGATCTCGATCAAGAAGCACTTCGGCGGCAAGACCGATCGCCGTTACCTCTACCTGTCGGGCTGGATGATCGCGGCGCTGCGCTCCGAATTCGGACCGCTGCCGGATCAGTCGATGCACGAGAAGACCTCGGTGCCGGCGCTGATCGAAGAGCTTTACACCTTCCTGCGTCAGGCCGACTCGCGCGAACTCAACGATATCTTCCGTGAACTCGACGCCGCGCGTAAGGCCGGCGACAAGGCCAAGGAAACCGCGTTGATCGCGAAGATCGACAACTTCCAGACCCACGTCGTGCCGGTGATCGCCGACATCGACGCTGGTTTCGGCAATGCCGAGGCAACCTATCTGCTCGCCAAGAAGATGATCGAAGCAGGCGCCTGCGCCCTGCAGATCGAAAACCAGGTGTCCGACGAAAAGCAGTGCGGCCATCAGGACGGCAAGGTGACCGTGCCGCACGAGGTTTTCCTCGCGAAGATCCGTGCATGCCGCCACGCGTTCCTCGAAATGGGCGTGGACAACGGCATCATCGTGACCCGCACCGACTCGCTCGGCGCCGGCCTCACGCAGCAGATCGCTGTCAGCCACAAGCCGGGCGACCTCGGCGACCAGTACAATAGCTTCCTCGACTGCGACGAAGTTGACGCATCCAAGATCGGCAACGGCGATGTCATCATCAGCCGCAACGGCAAGCTGCTGCGTCCGAAGCGCCTGCCGAGCAATCTGTATCAGTTCCGCGCTGGCACGGGCGTCGACCGCTGCGTCCTCGACAGCATCACGTCGCTGCAGAACGGTGCTGACCTGCTGTGGATCGAAACCGAGCGGCCGAACATCGCGCAGATCGCCGAAATGGTCGATCGCGTCCGCGAGGTGATCCCGAACGCGAAGCTGGCCTACAACAACTCGCCGTCGTTCAACTGGACGCTGAACTTCCGCTGGCAGGTGTTCGACGAGTGGAAGGCCGCCGGTAAGGATGTCAGCAAGTACAACCGCGCCGAGCTGATGAAGGTGGAGTATGACGAGACGCCGCTGGCGATCGAAGCCGACCAGCTCATCCGCACCTTCCAGGCGGATTCGGCGAAGCGTGCCGGCATCTTCCACCACCTGATCACGTTGCCGACCTATCACACGGCAGCGCTGTCGACCGATAACCTCTCGAAGGAATACTTCGGCGACCAGGGCATGCTCGGCTACGTGAAGAACGTTCAGCGTGCTGAAATCCGCCAGGGTATCGCCTGCGCGAAGCACCAGAACATGGCCGGCTCCGACATCGGCGACGACCACAAGGAATACTTCGCTGGCGAAGCGGCCCTCAAGGCCGGTGGCGCTCACAACACAATGAACCAGTTCGGCTAACGAACGGCTCGACACAATCACAAAAACAAAATGCCCGGCCTCAAGCCGGGCATTTTTGTGTGCGGATGTGGAATGCGAATGAGACGTGCGCGGTCTGTTGAGATCACTGCAGTCTGCCGACAGCGCTACCGCGGATTCTCTACCAAAATAAGTAACGATATCGTCGTTATCGTTCAGTAACGCGCGACAACTATTAAGAGCCCTGCCACCTCCATGCGCGGCGAAATCCGGCCTTTTCAGCTTCGGCGACAGTGTAAGCATACATCTCCGGCGTCCGGGAGATCTTCACACGGTCGTATTGTTGATCAAACGGCAAATGATAAATTCTTTCTCTGTTACGTTCCGACACGTTGCATTTGATTAGTGGATAATCGGAGATGCGGGCAAGTTCGTGAAACTGAACATTCAATTTTCTGGCCACTTCCTTCGCAACGCCTGATAGTTTTGTCGACGTATACAAAACAGGATTAAGCCCAATCTTTTGGCTTGGATTATCAAAGAGAGACTTTACTCCATCAATTTTTAGTGCGTTGAAGCGAAAAGCATACTCCAGCGACGATCCGAATAACTGAAATATATGTTTCTCGTGAATCTCTTTATGAGATGCCCAATACTTGCATTGAACAATCACCAACTGAGAGCCGCGTCGGGCAATCACGTCACGTCCCATGTCCGCGAAGCCGTCGATTGCTCCGGTAAATTGAACTTCATAACCTTGAGTTTCGTACAGATAACCCACGTATCGCTCATAATCCCTTCCTATTTCCCAATTCGATTTCTTTCTCCTCGTCCAATTTTCGAGCGCCTTCTGATATTTTTCTACATTGGGTAATTTTGTATACTCAGCTTCGCTAAGCCAGCTTCGCGCAGGATCATCTTGATCGCCCTGCTCATAGCCGCTGACATCGACAGCCGAGTCCGGCACATCGTCTCCCACATAGTTAGAAATCCAAGGAAACAATTTTTCGTAATACTCAGCGCGATATCGCAAAATACGCAACTCTCGCTCGGCCTGCCTTTTCTTTCTCCCGTACTCTCTAACCTCGTCTGCCGCTTTCTTCGCAGGATGCTTCTTTCTCTCTAAATGATCCGCATCACGCATTGCCACAAGCAAGCCCAAGTCGGCGAAAGCAGAGGCAAGCCAAGGAAATTGCGACTTTCGTTGCTCGATAATCTTAGTTAGCCCCTCAACAAGAAAATCCTTTTTAGCGATGATCGCATTCGATGAACTACGATATTCTGCAAGTTCTCGACTGTATTTTTGTTGAAGCTCCAATTGCTCGCGTCGTAGAGCACTAAGCTCAGCGCGTGATTTAGAATGCTCTGATTTCTCCTTACTCGCTGCCGAAGCTCTATTCCAAGCAATCCATGCTGCAATTGCGAGCGCCGCGAATAGCCAAAAGACCAGAACAGAATTTTCGCCCCGCATTGAATTTCACCGCTGTCTTGTTGCCGGACTTGACCCGGCGCCCCATCCAAACAAGAGTTACGCATGTTTGATTTGATGGATGGCCGGGTCAAGCCCGGCCATGACATTTGCGGGAGACACGATGTGTTTGGCATTCTACGGTTATTACCTACGACGGGCCCGCTAGCTACGATTGCAATTGCGGTATCACTCATCGCCTCCCCCGCCCTCGCCCAGAGCGGTGCACGCTGCCATGGCGGCCAGAGCTTCGATCAGTTTCTTGCCCAGTTGAAACAGGACGCGGTCGCAGCCGGGGTCTCGCAGCGTGCGATCGCTGCCGCTTCCCCCGGCATGGTGTACGACCAGGGCATCGTCAACCGCGACCGCGGCCAACGTGTCTTCGGCCAGATCTTCACGGAATTCTCCGGGCGCATGGCGTCCGAAGGCCGCAGGGTCAAAGGACAGCAACTGATCCAGACCTACGCGCAGGCCTTTGCGCGCGCCGAGAAGGAATACGGCGTGCCGCCTGCGGTCATCACGGCGTTCTGGGCGCTGGAGAGCGACTTTGGCGCTGTCCAAGGCAAGCTGCCGACGCTGCGCTCGCTGGTCTCGCTGGCCTATGATTGCCGCCGCTCCGAGATGTTCCGGCAGGAAACCATCGCCGCGCTGAAGATCATCGACCGCGGCGATCTTTCGCCGAACGAGATGATCGGCTCATGGGCCGGCGAACTCGGCCAGACGCAATTTCTGCCGCGCCATTACTTCGATTACGCCGTGGACTACGACGGCGACGGCCATCGCAATATGCTGCGCAGCGCGCCTGACGTAATCGGCTCGACGGCGAACTACATCGCGAACGGATTGAAATGGCGGCGCGGCGAGCCGTGGCTGCAGGAAATCCGCGTGCCCGCGAATCTTGAGTCTCGTTTTCCTTGGGATCAGGCCGACCTCACCATCAAGCATCCGCGCTCGAAGTGGGCGGCATGGGGCGTGACCTATGCCGACGGGCGTCCATTGCCGAAGGACGAACTGCCCGCTTCCGTGCTGCTGCCGATGGGCCGCACCGGACCCGCGTTTCTCGCTTATCCGAATTTCGCCGCTTACACCGAATGGAATAACTCGCTGATCTATTCGACCACCGCGGGCTATCTCGCGACCCGCATTGCGGGCGCGGGTCCAATGCGAAAACCCGCAACGCCGGTTGCGCAATTGCCGTTCAACGAGATCAAGGAATTGCAACAACTGCTGGCGCGGCAGGGTTACAATGTCGGCAAGATCGACGGCATCCTCGGTCAGCAAAGCCGCATCGCGATCAAGACCATGCAGATGAAATACGGCCTGCCAGCCGATTCGTGGCCGACCGCCGAATTGCTGGCGCGGATGCGTGGCGGGCCCGGCTGATTTTCCTGCCTGCCCGCGCCTTGCAAGCTGACGGAGAACATCTACATCGGGCGAGCCTGTTTCGCGGCAAGATTTTTCCCTGAAAGGTCGCTCATGACATTCTACGATGGTTCAGCTCCGGTGTTCATTCGCACATTGAATGCGCTTTCCGCCATTCTCACCAAAGCCGAGGCCCACGCCGCCACAAACAAGATCGCGCCAGGCGACCTGCTCGAGGCGCGGCTGCACCCGACAATGTATCCGTTGACGAAACAGGTTCAGCTTGCGTGCGATTTCTCCGGCAAGGCCTGCGCGCGATTCACGCAGACCGAACTGCCGGTGATGGCCGACACCGAAACCACTTTCGCGGAATTGCAGACGCGGATCAAAAAAGTTCTGGCGAACATCGAGGCGCTGCCACCCGCCAAATACGAAGGCGCCGAAACGCGCGAGATCACGTTTCCGGTCGGTCCCGGCAAGACCATGACGCTCACCGGCCAGCAATTTCTCAACCACTCGGCGATGCCGCAGTTCTTTTTCCATTGCACCACGGCCTACGACATTTTGCGTCACAAGGGCGTCGAGCTCGGCAAACGAGACTTCCTCGGCGTGGCATAAGTTGCACGGGCCGAAGCGCACGGCAGATTTGTGCTGGAAACATCGAAGACAGGAGATGGCTTATGCCGTCTTCGCTTCGTGTTTGAATGAAATCTTCTTCAGCATCGCGGAAAACGCTGTTTCTGATGGCGAACACATGTCTGCCATTCGCTGCGGCTGAATCCGCACTTTTCAATCGGCTGTGACTTGCGTTTCCAGCAGCGCGATACTTACATGCATCTGCATTGAACTCGTCCTCAGGAAAGAGCAGCCATGTCCGCTTCCAAACTCTTCGATCCCTACAAGCTCGGCGCCGTCACGCTCACCAATCGCGCCGTCATGGCTCCGTTGACGCGCAACCGCGCGCTCGCAGGCTTCGTACCCAATCCCCTCGCTATCGAATACTACGGACAGCGCGCCTCGGCCGGACTGCTGGTGACCGAAGCGAGCCAGGTCTCGCAGCAGGGTCAGGGCTATCAGGACACGCCCGGCATCTATTCGAAGGAACAGGTCGCAGGCTGGCGCAAGGTCACCGATCGCGTTCATGAGCGCGGCGGCCACATCTACATCCAGCTCTGGCATGTCGGACGTATTTCTCACACCACGTTGCAGGAGAACGGCGGCGCACCGGTCGGGCCCTCCGCGGTCCGCGCCAACGGCAAGACCTTCGTCGGCGGCACCTTCGCCGACGTGTCCGAGCCTCGTGCGCTGGAACTGAGTGAAATTCCCGGCATCATCGACAGCTTCAAGCGCGCCTCCGCCAACGCGCTCGCAGCCGGTTTTGACGGCGTCGAAATTCATGGCGCAAACGGCTACCTGCTCGACCAGTTCGCGAAGGACGGCGCCAACAAGCGCACCGACGCCTACGGCGGCTCCATCGAGAACCGCGCACGGCTGATGCTGGAAGTTTCAAAAGCCGTTGCAGCTGAAGCCGGCGCCGAGCGCACCGGCATCCGCATCTCGCCGGTGACGACCGCCAACGACATTTCCGACAGCAACCCGCAGCCGCTGTTCGATCACATCGTCGATCAACTCAATGCGCTGAAGCTCATCTACATCCATGTCATCGAAGGCGCGACCGGCGGTCCGCGCGACATCGCACCGTTCGACTATGACAGCCTGCGCAAGCGCTTCAACGGCGCCTACATCGCCAACAACGGCTATGACTTCAAGCTGGCCACCGAAGTGCTGGACAGAAACAAGGCCGACCTGATCGCGTTCGGCAAGCCGTTCATTTCGAATCCGGACCTCGTCGAGCGGCTGAAGCTCGGCGCGCCGCTGAACGATTTCGACAAGGCGACGTTCTATGGCGGCGGCGCAAAGGGCTACACCGATTATCCGGCGCTCGGCCGTCAGGCCGCGGCGGAATAGCGCTGTCGCGAATATCCAGGAATCAAGAAGGCCGGATCGCATTCCGGCCTTCTTTCGTTTGGGGAGAGTTTATGCGGGAAGCGGGTCCAGTTGCCCGGCGAGGAACCGCGTGGCGGCGCGTTCGGCCTCGCGCGCGTTCTTGAACACGCGGCCGTCGAGCGGATTGAACTTATGCACTGCCGCGAAAAAACGAAAACCTGACTTCTCGCGAACAACGATACCTGCGGCTTCCGAACTGACTTCGATGATGTAGGTGTCCGACATGTTTTTATCCCGTGCCCCGTCCCTTAGGGTTTCTTCACGCGCACTAACTCCGAAGGGCTGAAAAAGTTTCAGCCTTTTGAAGCCCTCAACACACCGTCTCTTCCCGACTCATATCAATCCAGTATGCACATCCCGGGCCAACAGCAGAGTGCCTGTATTCAACCCGAAATGACTCAAAAGCGAACGTTCCAGTGACTCCGGCGTGTGCAGGCCGCCGAACCTGTAGGCGCTTCGCGCGACAGTTTTATAACTGGAATCCACAGGCCGGAAGATCGTCAGCCATGCCGCGACAAAATAGCAATGCCGGTTCCGTGCAATGCCACAAAAGCGGACGAACAAATTCGTGCAACCGTCATAGTTGCGAAAAATTACCTAACGCGTTGAGGAAGAATCGTTTGGTCAGGCGCTGACGGACGGCGAACCCTGACCAATCATCTGTGGATGACCATTATCGTCCACCGCGACATAGGTGTAGTTCCCGTCGGTCACCAGAATCAGTTCCGATTCATTGCGCCGCTGCACCCACGCTGCGACATGCACCGTGATCGAGGTGCGGCCGACGCGTACAGTCGTCGCGTATACCGACACCACATCGCCGACATAGACCGGCTTGCGAAATGTCATCGCATCGATCGCCACCGTCACGTTACGGCTTTGCGTCGTCTTGTAGGCAAAGATGCTGCCGGCCAGATCCATCTGGCTCAGCAGCCAGCCACCGAAGATGTCGCCGTTCTGGTTGGTGTCAGCCGGCATCGCAAGCGTGCGGATGGAGAGTTCACCCTCTGGTGCGGTGGGCGCGGGCGCGGCGTGAACGGGCGTATTTGCCATCGATGAAATCCGTCAAATAAAGCCGAACGAAAATATGTCTCAGGCGAACGTATCCCACCCAGCATCCGGTTTAAAGCGCTCGCCGAATTTCGCTTCGAGCATCTTCAATGCTGCGACGACGTCCGCAGTGCCGCGGGTGCGAGCATAATTCAGCGGACCGCCGCGGAACGGCGCGTAGCCGGTGCCGAAGATCATCGCGCCGTCCACCACATCGCCGTTCTCGACAATGCCTTCGCGCAGACAGGCGACGCACACGTTCGACATCGGCAGAATAAGGCGGTCGATCATCTCCTCGGTAGGCTGAATGGGCGATGGTATCTTCACCGCCTTGCCGTCCTTCCACTCGTAGAAGCCCTTGCCGGTCTTGCGGCCAAGTTCGCCCTTCTTCACCTTTTCGCGCAGCCAGTCCGGCGCGGCGGGCAATGCTTTTTCGCCGAACTTCGAGCGCAGCATATCGCCGACCGCGAGACAGATATCGAGCCCGACCTGATCGGCCAGCTCAATGGGCCCCATCGGCATGCCGAACTTCTCGGCTGCGGCATCGATGACCGCCTTGTCGACCTTCTCGTCGAGCATCACCATCGCTTCCAGCATGTACGGCGTCAGTGCGCGGTTGACGAGGAAGCCCGGCGAACTCTTCACCGGCAGCGGCAGACGATCGATGGCGCCGACAAACTTCAAAGCTGTCGCCAATGCGTGGGGATCGACGGTGTCGTGGCTCACCACTTCGACAAGCTGAAGGCGCGACACCGGGTTGAAGAAATGCAGGCCCAGCAGCCGCTCGGGATGCTTCAGCGTGGTGCGCAGATCCTGCAACGGAATGCTGGAGGTGTTGGTGGCAAGGATCGCGCCGGGTTTCATGACCGGCTCGAGCCCGGCATAGACCTTCTGCTTCAGCTCGAGTTTTTCCGGCACCGCCTCGATGATCAGATCGGCGTTGCGCACGCCCTCCCCGGTCATATCCGGCATCAACCGGTCGAGCGCATCGCGCAGGTCGGTCTTCTTGCGGATGATCTTGCCGAACAGCTCTGCCGCCCGCTTGATCGCTCCGGCAATCGGCTCGGCCTTCATGTCAGCTAATGTCACGCGCAGACCTTGATAGGCACACCATGCGGCGATGTCGCCGCCCATCGCGCCCGCGCCGATCACGTGAACATGCTTCACGGTGTTGCGACCATCGGCGAGTTTCTTCATCTGCTCGCGCAGGAAGAACACGCGGATCAGGTTCTGCGCAGTCGGCGTCACCATCAGATTGGCGAACGAAACCTGCTCGGCCGCCAGCATCGCCTTCCGGTCGCCGCCGTGCTGTTCCCACAGATCAATCAGTGCGTAAGGCGCGGGATAATGTACTTTTGGTGCAGTCTTCGCCGCCTCGCCGCGCATACGGTTGGCAAGAAGGCCGCGCACCGGGCCGAGATTCATCGCCTGCGCAAGCAGGCCCTGCTTGTGCGGCCGCAGCCGGCCGAAAATTGCGTCCTTTACGGCATTGCGCACGTGACGCTCCTGCGTCACGGCATCCACCAGGCCCAGCGACTTCGCCTTGCGCGCGTCGATGGTCTTGCCGGTCAGCATCATCGTCATGGCTTCAAGCGGGCTGACGAGATGCGTGAAGCGTGCAGTACCCCCTAAGCCCGGATGCAGGCCGAGCATCACCTCGGGAAATCCGAAGCGCGCATTGTCGATGGCGATGCGCGTGTTGCACGCCAGCGCCACTTCCAGCCCGCCGCCGAGACAGAAGCCATGGATCACCGCAACGCTTGGAACCTTCAGCGCTTCCAGCCGATCGATAACCGCATGTGCGCGCGCCATTTGCGTTTCGACCTCGCGCGGATCGGTCACGCCGCGAAATTCGTTGACGTCGGCGCCCGCGATAAAGCCCGACGGCTTCGCGGAGCGAACGACAATGCCGGCAGGCCGATCCTGCTCCAGCGCGGCGATGACGGTCTCGAATTCCTCCAGAACGCTCGCGGAGAGCGTGTTGGCGCTGGTGCCCTCGCGGTCGAACAGCAGCCAGGCGATGCCGTCGCCGTCGCGCGTCAGCTTGAAATTCTTGTATGGCCCCGCGGCCGGGTCCGGCCCGAGTTCAAGGACGCGGTCTTTGAGAACATCCATGATGCGTGAGTCCATGTCCGTTCCCTTACACTGTCTCGATCAGCATCGCGCCGCCGAGGCCGCCGCCGATGCATTCGGTGGCGATGCCGCGCCGGGTGCCGAGCCGCTTCATCGCATTCACAAGATGCAGCACGATGCGATTGCCGCTGGTGCCGACCGGATGGCCCAGGCTGATCGCGCCGCCGTCGACATTAAGCTTCGCGCGGTCGATCTCGCCCGCCGCGCCGTCCAGACCAAGCACCTCGCGGCAGAACTTGTCGTCGTTCCACGCGGCGAGACACGCCAACACCTGGGAGGCAAACGCCTCGTTGATTTCCCATGTCTCGATGTCCTGTAATTTAAGCTTGTTGCGCTTCATGAGTTCGGCGGACGACAGCACCGGGCCGAAACCCATGATGCTCGGATCGAGCCCCGCCCACTGGCTGTCGATGATGATCGCTTTCGGCTTGAGGCCGTATTTGTTGACAGCGTTTTCGGATGCCAGAATGGTCCAGCATGCGCCGTCGGTGATTTGCGACGAATTGCCCGGCGTCACCTGGCCCCACGGCCGCTCAAAGGCGGGCTTGAGTCTTGCAAGTTTATCCATCGACGAATCCGGCCGGACGCCGTCATCGTGATCGTAGAACTTGCCGTCGCGCGCGAACGAAGTCTCGACCTCGCCTTTCAGGAAGCCCTGCTCCTGCGCATTCGCCAGCCGCCGGTGACTTTCCACCGCGTAGGCATCGGCCTGCTCGCGCGTCACACCCATCAGATGCGCGACGACTTCCGCGGTTTGTCCCATGTTGAGGTCGGTGATCGGATCGGTCAGCCCGCGCTCCAGCCCGATGATCGGCTTGAAGTCCGACGGCCGTACTTTCAGGAACGCCGCCACCTTCGACAGCGAATCCTTCGCGGACGCAAATTTCGCGAACCAGCGCACGCCCGATTGCGGAAACACCAGCGGTGCGTAACTCAGGGCTTCCGCGCCGCCCGCCAGAATCATGTCGGCGTTGCCGGCCTCGATGGTGCGATAGGCGGTGTCGATCGACTGCATGCCGGAACCGCAGTTGATCTGCACGGTGAACGCCACCATGCGCTCGCCCATGCCGAGGCGAAGCGCCGCGACGCGCGCCGGATTCATCTCGTCGGCGATGACATTAACGCAGCCAAGGATGACCTGATCGAACGCATTGGGCGCAAAAGGCTGCCGGGCCAGCAAGGGCCGCCCGGCCTGGACTGCGAGATCGACCGGGGTGAATGGACCCGGACCGCCTTGTGCTTTCAGGAACGGTGTTCGTGCGCCGTCAACAATATAAACCGGACGCGCCATCAGCTTGCCGCCCGGTCCGGCGAGGTCTGTTTGAGATCTGATTCCTTAAGGTCTTGCCGCTTTTTGTAGATCGGCGACAGCGCTTCCGGCGCGAAGTCATCGACCTCGATCACCAGCGCGACCGCATCATGCGCCGCCTTGAGCTTGGCGCCTTCGTCGGCGGTGATAACGCCTTTCTTCACAGCTTCGCTCCAGTCGCGGATTTTTGCGGCATGCATTTTCTTCTCGATCGCCTCATTGGCAGTGACCAGCAGGAACGCTCGCTCCAGCCGTGCCAGCGGGCCATCGTCATTGGCATGATAAAGCCCCTCAGTCAGCCGGTCGCGCACCGCACCGGGCGCAAGGATCAGTTGCGCGCAGCGATGCACAACTTTATCCGACGGACCGAGCGGATTGGCGCCAAGCGGCTGAATCAGAAATTTCAGGATCACGCCCACGAAGCGGTTCGGCATATTGGCCATCACCTCGGCCAGCCGATTCTCGATGGTGCGGATGCCGCTCGCCATCACCCATTCGAGCGCGGCGAAATCGGCTTCCTGACGGCCCTCGTCTTCCCAGCGCTTCAACGCTGCGGAGAGCAGATAGAGTTCCGAGAGAATGTCGCCGAGCCGCGCCGACAGCATTTCCTTGCGCTTGAGTGCACCGCCCAGCGTCAGCAGCGCCATGTCGGAGCACAGCGCAAAGGCGGCAGAGTAGCGCGAGAGCTGGCGATAGTAGCCGGTCGCTTTGCCTGCATCTGGCGCAGGCGCGAAGGCTCCACCGGTCCAGCTCCGGCCCCAGGCGCGGAAAGTGTTGGTGATGGCGTGGCCGACATGCTTCCAGAATGAGGTGTCGAAATCCGCCAGACCTTTCTTCTGGTCGGCGTCGCCGATGGCGTTCATTTCGCTGAGCAGATAGGGATGCGCGCGCACCGAGCCTTGTCCGAACACGATCAGGTTGCGCGTCAGGATGTTCGCGCCTTCGACCGTGATGGCGACCGGCACCGAGCGGTAGAGATTGCCCATGTAGTTCTGCGGCCCGTCGATGACGGCCTTGCCGCCGTGAATATCCATCGCATCGTCGACGGTGATGCGCAGGCGCTCGGTGGCATGCAGCTTCATGATGCCGGAGACCACCGCCGGATGAATGCCCTGATTGAGCGCAGCGCAGGTCAGCCGCCGCGCGGCATCGAGCTGATAGGCCGTGCCGGCGATGCGCGCCAGCGGCTCCTCGATGCCCTCGAATTTTCCGATCGGGACCTTGAATTGTTCGCGGATACGCGCGTAGGCGCCGGTGGCGCGCGCGCAATACGCCGCACCAGCGGACGACTGCGACGGCAATGAGATGCCGCGGCCCGCGGCCAGTGCCGTCATCAGCATCTTCCAGCCCTGGCCGATGCGCTCCTGTCCGCCGATGATGAAATCCATCGGAATGAAAACGTCCTTGCCCCAGTTGGGACCGTTCTGGAACACCTGCATCGCCGGCAGATGACGGCGGCCGATGCTGACGCCCGGCAGGTCGGTCGGAATCAGCGCCACCGTGATGCCGAGTTCTTCCTCGCTTCCGATCAGATGATCCGGATCATACGCCTTGAAGGCGAGACCAAGCAGTGTCGCCACAGGTCCCAGCGTGATGTAGCGCTTGTGCCAGTTCAGCCGCAGGCCCAGCGTCTCCTTGCCGTTGAAGGTGCCCTTGCAGATGATGCCGGTGTCGATCATCGACGCGGCGTCGGAGCCAGCCTCCGGGCTGGTCAGTCCGAAGCAGGGAATCTCGCTGCCCTCAGCAAGACCCGGCAGCCATTTGTCGCGCTGCTCCTTGGTGCCGAAGTGCATCAACAGTTCACCCGGCCCCAGCGAGTTGGGCACCATCACCGTGACAGCCGCCGTCACCGACCGCGACGAAATTTTCCTCACCACTTCCGAATGCGCATAGGGCGAGAAGCCGAGCCCGCCATATTCCTTCGGGATGATCATGCCGAGGAATTTGTTGCGCTTGATGAACTCCCAGACCTCGGGCGGCAGGTCGCGCCATTCCCAGTTCACTTTCCACTCATCGACCATTTCGCAAAGCTGTTCGACCGGACCGTTCAGAAAGGCCGTCTCTTCATCGGTCAGCTTTGCCGGAGCGAAGGCCAGCAGCTTCGACCAGTCGGGATTTCCGGTGAACAGATCGGCATCCCACCAGACATCGCCGGCTTCAAGCGCCTCGCGTTCGGTGTCGGACATCGGCGGCAGCGCCTTGTGCGCCCACGCGAAGATCGGACGGGTGATGAGGTCGCGGCGGAAGGAAAAGCTCATGGGACGATCCTTTTGTGGAAAGGCCAGCGTAACCACGGGGCTGAAATGCTAGGGCATGAACCCGAAATGCGGGAGTGAATTTCGTTTGGATCATGCCTCAACTCTAGTGATCCGGTTCTGACATTCGTATCACATCTTTCGCAGGCACCTTTACGAAAGTCAGAACCAAAGGATCACTAGAAATCATAATTTGCTGGTGTCCTTCGTATCCGACGTTTGCACGGGAGGCGCCGCAAAATGAAGCAAACGTCGGATACGGGACACTAGGTGGCGGCAATGCTGAAAACCGGCTTCGATGTTGTGCCGCGTTTGAAGCGAAAGCCCCCAAAAATACCTACGTTTCAATAACCTGCACGGAGGCGCAACGTTCCGCGCCAACGTCCTAAACAATCGGTAAAACTGTAAACTTCACCAAGACTTGAGCCAAAATACCGCTACCGCGGCCGAACCATCTCGAACATCATGTCGGGCCGGATCTGAGCATAGTCGCCCATCCGCCCCGCGCGCAGGATCGGATAGGCCTCGGCGGTCTGATAGACGCCGTCCCTGATCAAGCTCTTGTTGATATGGACCGCGACGACTTCCCCGAAGGTGACCCAGGCGTCGGCCTTCTTACCGTCGACCCCCTGAAGCTGGATCATCTGCGTCAGCTTGCACTCGAACGAGACAAGACTCTCGCCGACCCGCGGCACATCGACCTTGCGCGACGGGGCTTTGGTCAGTCCGGAAATCGTGAACTCGTCGGTCTCGTGCGGCACGCTCGCCGACGTCATGTTCATCTGCTCGGCGACATGCTTGGTCACCAGATTCCAGGTGAACTCCCCGGTCTCCTGGATGTTGGCGACACTGTCTTTCCAGCCGGTCGAGGAAAACCCGATGATCGGCGGCACGTAGCAGAAGGCGTTGAAGAAGCTGTAGGGCGCGAGATTGACGTGTCCCTTGGCGTCCTTCGATGAAATCCAGCCGATGGGCCGGGGGCCGACGATAGCATTGAAGGGATCGTGCCGGAGACCGTGGCCCTGCGAAGGTTCGTAGTAGTGGAATTCAGCCATGAAGTGCTTTGCCTGCTGCTGCGCCGCCCGACAGTTCGGGCGTGCCCAGCGTAAGGCCAGCGATGATAAAGTCTATCATTTGATCGAGGCTCGGCCCCGGCTTTTTCTCGCTCTGCTCGATCATCTGCGGATGGAAGAACCGCAGCATTCCGGCGCAAACGCACTTGGCAGCCAGTTCAACATCCTTGACGTTGAACGCACCGCTTTTGGCGCCGTCCGCGATCACCGCGGCGATCGCCATCATGATGCGCTTGATATGCGCATCGCAGACATCCCAGCTCTCTTCCATCGCGATGGCGACCATCTCGTGGATCTTTGAATCGCCGACGAAACGTTCGGCATTCATGATGCTGACCGTGGCCAGAAGTTCGTGCATCCGCTCGCGTGGCGAGCCGGGCTTTGCCGCGATCGCATCCGCGGCGTCCTCGACCTCGGCCATCAGCCGCCGCGCCACGCCTTCATGGATCGACTTCTTGGAATCGAAGAACCGGTAGATGTTCGCCGGCGACATCTTCAGCGTCTTGGCAATGTCGGCCACCGTGGTCTTGAGATAGCCGACATCACGAAACAGGCGCTCCGCCGTAGCGAGAATGCACGCCTTCTTTTCGGAATCGGTATCGCTGTCGTGAAGCAGAGTCATATCCGTATCATACCAAGGTTCGATTATTCGGCAGCGGTCGCCAGCGGCGGCGCGTGCCGGATCTGGCCCGGTTGCGCGGGCGCCGGGACCACGCCCTCACCCCGTTCGTCCAGACTCTTCCTGAACCATAGCGCATAGAGGCCGGGCAGGAACAGCAGGGTCAGGAATGTTGCAACGAACAATCCACCCATGATGGTGATGGCCATCGGCCCCCAGAAGGCCGACCGGGACAGCGGGATCATCGCCAGAATCGCAGCCAGCGCCGTCAGCACCACCGGCCGCGCGCGGCGCACCGTGGCCTCGACGATCGCCTCGCGCCGGGTCAGGCCATGCTCGACGTCGGTTTCGATCTGATCGACCAGAATCACCGAGTTACGCATGATCATGCCGGCCAGCGCGATCAGGCCGAGCAGCGCCACGAAGCCGAACGGACTGCCCGCGACGTTGAGACCCAGCGAAGCGCCGACGATGCCGAGCGGCGCGGTCAGGAACACCAGCACCAGCCGCGAGAAGCTCTGCAACTGGATCATCAGCAGCGTCAGCATGCCGATCACCATCAGCGGGAACAGCTTGTTGATCGACGCATTGCCCTTTTCGGACTCCTCGATCGCGCCGCCGATCTCGATGCGGTAAGCCGGCTGCAGGCTCTTGCGGATGCCTTCAAGCTTCGGCCAGATCGCATTGGTCACGTCCGGCGCCTGCACGCCGTCGACGATGTCGGCACGCACGGTGATCGCCATGTCGCGGTTGCGCCGCCACAGGATCGGCTCCTCGTGGGCGTATTCGATCTTGGCGATCTGCGACAGCGGCACGGCGACGCCGCCCCGCGAATAGATCGTCAGATCGCCGACACGGCCGAGATCGAGCCGTTCCGACGGTACGGCGCGGGCGACCACACCGACCTTCTCGATACCGTCGCGCAGCGTCGTCACCTGCACGCCGGAAATCAGCATCGCCAGCGACTGCGAAATGTCCTGCGGCGTCAGCCCGAGCGCACGGGCGCGGTCCTGATCGACGGCCAGTTTGAGGTAAGGCGTCTGTTCGTTCCAGTCGAGATGCGGATCGACCACCTTGTCGTTGCCGCGCATGACCTCACGCACCTTGTAGGCGATGTCGCGAACGGTCGTGGTGTCCGGGCCGACGACACGGAACTGAACCGGGAAGCCGACCGGCGGGCCGAAATTGAAGCGGTCCACGCGCACGCGTGCTTCCGACAGCGCGCCGTCCGCCACAGCCTTTTCAAGCCGCGCCTTGATGCGCTCGCGCGCTGCAACGTCCTTCGACACGATCACGGTTTCGGAGAACGCCTCGTTCGGCAATTGCGGATTGAGGCCGAGCCAGAAACGCGGCGAACCCTGTCCAACGTAGGTCGTGTAGGTGGCGATATCCTTGTCGTCCTTGAGCAGCGCTTCCGCCTTCTTCACGCTCTCCTTGGTGACGTTGAACGCGGTGCCTTCCGGCAGCCGCAACTGAAGGAACAGTTCCGGCCGCTCCGAGAGCGGGAAGAACTGCTGCTGCACGTGACCGAAGCCGACGATCGAAATTACGAACACGCCGATGGTCGCCAGCACAACGGTGCCACGGCGGCGCACGCACCACTCGATCACCCGGCGCAGGCCGCGATACATCCGCGTCTCGTAGATCGCATGCGGATCGTGGTTATGCTTGCCATGGTTGAAGTTCGGCAACAGTTTGACGCCGATATAGGGCGTGAAGATCACCGCGACGAACCATGACGCCACCAGCGCAATCGCCACCACCCAGAAGATGCCGCCGGCATATTCACCGACGGACGAATTGGCAAAGCCGATGGGGAGGAAGCCAACGGCCGTGACCAGCGTCCCCGTGAGCATCGGAAACGCAGTTGATTCCCAGGCGAAGGATGCCGCCTTCACGCGGTCCCATCCCTGCTCCATTTTCACCACCATCATCTCGACCGCGATAATGGCGTCGTCGACCAGAAGGCCGAGCGCAATGATCAGCGCGCCGAGAGTGATGCGGTGCAGGTCCATGCCCATCGCATTCATCACGATGAAGACGATCGCCAGCACCAACGGCACGGACAATGCCACCACGATGCCGGTGCGCCATCCGAGCGCGAGGAAGCTGACGAACAGCACGATCGCCAGCGCCTCGACGAACGAATGCACGAACTCGCTGACGGCGTGTTCGACCACCTTCGGCTGATCGGCGATCTGCTCGATCTCGATGCCCTGCGGCACCGCGGCCATGAATTCCGCGGTCGCTTTCTTGATGTTCTCGCCAAGCTCGAGAATGTTGGCGCCCTTCGCCATCACCACGCCGACGCCGATCGCCGTTTTGCCCTCCTGGCGTACCTGATAGCTCGGCGGATCGACGAAACCGTGCGTGACCATGGCGATGTCGCCAAGACGGAACACGCGGCCATTGCCTTCGACGGGAGTTTCGGCCACCGCCTTAACGCTGTCATAGGCGCCGGTGACGCGCAGCGGCACGCGCTGCGACGAGGTTTCAACCGTGCCCGCAGGAACCACTGCGTTCTGCTTGGCGAGCGAATCGAACAGCGCCTGCGTCGTGATGCCCAGTGTCGCCAGCTTGGCGTGCGAGAACTCGACGAATACGCGCTCGTCCTGCGTACCGTACAGATTGACCTTGGTGACATTCTCCGTCTTCAGAAGCCGCTGGCGCAGGCCTTCGGCCACCTTCTTGAGCTGCGCGTAATCGGCGCCCTCGCCGGTCAGCATGTAGAGAACCGAATCGACGTCACCGTATTCGTCGTTGATGTTCGGACCGATCAGGTTCGCCGGCAAGTCGCCGCGAATGTCGCCGAGCTTCTTGCGCAGCTGATAGAACAATTGCGGCACATCCTTCGCGGGCGTGTAGTCCTTGAAGGTCAGCGTCATCGCGGTGAACGACGGCTTGGTGTAGGTCTGCACCTTTTCGAAATAGGGCAATTCCTGAAGCTTCTTCTCGATCGGATCTGCAACCTGTTCCTGCATTTCCTTTGCCGTCGCACCGGGCCACATCGCATTGATGATGACCACCTTGATGGTGAACGACGGATCTTCCGCGCGGCCGAGCCGCTCATACGAGAAGAACCCCGCGATGCCGAGCATCACGATGAAGAACAGGATCAGCGTCGGGTGCGCCACGGCCCAGGCGGAGAGATTGAATCGCTTCATCGGACCCTCGTATGTCTGCGGAGATGCGCGTTAGAACGAAAGCGACGAGACGACACGGACCTTCTGGGCCGGATCGAGCTTTTGCACGCCGAGCACCACGACCTTGGCGCCTTCCTCGACGCCGCTCGTGATGATCACATCCTGGGTCTCATAGGCCTTCACCACCACCGGCTTCAGCGAGACGGCTCCGGTCTTGGCGTCGGCGACATAGAGTGACGGCCCGTCGCCCTGACTGAACAGCGACGACAGCGGCAGCCGCGCCACGCGCTCGGTGGCGGGATCGGCCAGCGTCAGGGTCGACGTCATGCCGAGCGACACCGCGTCGTCAGCGCCCGGCAGAGAAAACTTCGCCAGATAAGTGCGCGTCGCAGGATCGGCGGCAGGCGCGATCTCGCGCAGCTTGGCGGCATATTTCTTGTTCGGCTCCGACCACAGCGTCACGCTGGCTTCGCCTGTCTTGGCAAAGCTGACCATGGTTTCCGGAATCGCGACGACGGCTTCCTTCTCGGCGGACCGCGCCACGCGGATCGCAGTCTGCCCTGAAGCCACCACCTGTCCCGGCTCGATCAGCGTCGCGGTGACGACGCCGCGCGTGTCGGCGACCAGATGGGCGTAGGACAGGCTGTTCTTGGTGAGTTCGACCGAACGCTCGGCACGGTTCAGACGCGCCCGCGCCTCATCACCGGCCGCCTTGACCTGATCGAGCTGCGCTTCGGTGGACCAGCCCTTCGTGCGCAGTTCCTTGGCGCGGCCCTCGGCGGCGCTTGCCTGCGCCAGCACGCCGGTCGCGGCGCGGAATTCAGCCTCGGCCTGTTCGGCCTGCAATTTGAGATCAACTTCGTCGAGCGTCGCCAGTGGCTGGCCGACATCGACAATCTGCCCGACTTCAACAAGGCGCTTGGCGACCTTGCCGGGAACGCGGAAACCCATGTCGGTTTCGATGCGGGGGCGGATGGTGCCGACGAAGCTGCGCTCCGGCGACTGCGACTGATAGTGGATCGTCGTCACCAGAACCGGGCGGCCCTTTTCGCCTTCCTGGGCCTGCTCCTTGCTGCAAGCGCCGAGCGCCAGGGCAGGAATGATCAGGGCGAGAACAGCCAAGCCGTTGGGTCGACTGGCGAATTTGATGATACGGCGCATCGGAAGCTCCCTCGGATTGCGCCGGGAGCTTGCTATAACGACTGACGAATGTCAATATTCGTCAGTAATCAGAATGACGCACCGCAACTATTTGGCCTAAATCGTCTCCGAACCACGACAAGTTGTGTCCTTGCTCGCTTGTGACGCTGCGCCTCAGGCCTTCTCCGCCGGATCGCGGTGAATCGGATCGACCCAAAGCACCGTCTCCGGCTTTTCGACCGGCTCGATGTCGAGGTTGATCGCAACCGCTTCGCCGTCGCTGCGCACCAGCACGCATTCGAGCACTTCGTCCGGGCTCGCATTGATCTCCTGATGCGGCACGTAAGGCGGCACGAAAATGAAATCGCCCGGACCCGCCTCGGCGGTGAACTGGAGGTGCTCGCCCCAGCGCATGCGCGCCTTGCCGCGCACGACGTAGATGATGCTTTCCAGATGACCGTGATGATGCGCGCCGGTCTTCGCATCCGGCCTGATCGTCACAGTCCCGGCCCACAGCTTCTGCGCGCCGACCCGCGCGAAGTTGATCGCGGCCTTGCGGTCCATGCCGGCGGTGGACGGCACATTCGGATCGAGCTGATTGCCGGGAATGACGCGCACACCGTCATGCTTCCAGCGCTCTTCGTCGTGCGCGTGGGAATGATCGTGGTGATGATGATCGTGCGATCCGGACATGGTTTTCCTCTGGTCTTTATATTGTGAGCGCTGACGCGCGACGTTGCGGGCACGTCACCAGATATGTCAGTGGTCGTCAATGTATCGGCGTGTCATGCCAAGACGCGCGCCGCGCATGGCGCACGCTCAATACGACTTCGGCAATCCCAGCACCTTTTCGCCGATGAAGCTGAGAATAAGCTGCGGGCTGATCGGCGCGATGCGCGGGATCATCACTTCACGCAGATAACGCTCGACGTGATATTCCTTGGCGTAGCCGAAACCGCCATGGGTCATCACCGCCTGCTGACAGGCGTCAAAGCCCGCCTCGCCGGCGAGATACTTCGCGGCATTCGCGGCAGGCCCGCATGGCAATCCCTGATCGTATTGCCACGCCGCCGACATTGTCATCAGCCACGCGGCTTCGAGATCGATCCAGTTCTTCGCCAGCGGATGCTGGATCGCCTGGTTCTGCCCGATCGGCCGGTTGAACACGATGCGCTGCTTCGCATAAGCCGCAGCGCGATCGAGCGCGAGCTTGCCGAGGCCGACCGCTTCCGCCGCGATCAGCACGCGCTCGGGATTCATGCCATGCAGGATGTATTCGAACCCGCGGCCTTCCTCGCCGATGCGGTCCTCCACCGGAATCTCGAAGTCGCTGATGAAGAGTTCATTGGAGTCGATGGCCTTGCGGCCCATCTTTTCGATCTCGTGCACCGCGATCTGATCGCGGTTGAAATCCGCGTAAAATAAACTGAGCCCATGGGTCGGATTCTTGACTTCCTCCAGCGGCGTCGTGCGCGCCAACAATAAAATCTTGTGCGCGACCTGCGCGGTGGAGATCCAGACCTTCTGACCGTTAACGATATACTTGTCGCCCTTGCGCACCGCGCGGGTTTTGAGTTGTGTGGTGTTGAGACCGGTGTTCGGCTCGGTCACCCCGAAGCAGGCTTTCTCGCGGCCCTCGACGATGCCGGGCAGCATGCGCGCGCGCTGCGCATCGTCGCCGAACACCACCACCGGATTGAGCCCGAACACATTCATATGAATCGCGGAGGCGCCCGACATGCCCGCACCCGATTCCGATATCGCGCGCATCATGATCGCGGCTTCCATGATGCCAAGACCGGAGCCGCCGAATTCCTCGGGGATGCAGATGCCGAGCCAGCCCGCATGCGCCATCGCGTCGTAGAACTCATGCGGGAAGCCGCCGGCACGATCCTTCTCCAGCCAGTAGGTGTCGTCGAAGCGGGCGCAGATTTTCAGGATCGCATCGCGAATGGAGTCCTGTTGCGGGTTCAGTCCGAAGTCCATCGAGATCGATCCCTGAATGACATGACGGCACCGAGACATACGTGACCCCGGCGGATTGATCAAAGGAGAACGGCAGGCCGTTTTGCAGCGCAGCGCATCCCCGCGCGTTACGCAGGGCAGAACGTCACGCATTCCGCTTGTCGGACGCAGCAGCGGAGATATTGTTCGCGTCAATGCGCAAACCGCATCGGAAGCCGGACATGGACCAGAAAGTGACCGATCACGACATCCTCACCGGCCTCAACCGCGACTACATCAACTCGGTGCAGAACTGTGACATCAAACGCTTCGATGAAATCCTTGCGCCGGATTTCTACTGCTCGAATCCCGACCGTTCGCTGGTCGATCGCGCCGGGTTCTTGCAGCAGACTGCCAAGCCAATCGCGATCAGGGACCTTAAGGCCGAAGATGTGTTGATCCGCATCATCGGCGACGTCGCCATCATTCACGCGCGCACCAGCTACCTGATGCCGGACGGCAGCGCAGGCGGCGGGCGTTACACCGACGTCTGGGCCAGGATTGACGGCCAGTGGCTGGCCGTCTCGGCGCACGTGACACGCTAAGCGGCTAGCGCGAGAATTTCGCTTCCATCGCGCGGCGGAAGGCGACGGCATCGTCCTTGGCGTCGATCTCCACGTCGGCCCACCGGACGACGTCGCCATGCGCCACGTCATTGATCAGCTTGACGCGATGCGCGAGGCCGATCGGCAGCGCCCCGGTCTTGAGGCTTTCAGCCGCCGGCATCAGCTTGCCCCACACCGTATAGCCGCCCTCGCCGTCGAGCATTTCGCCCGCGCGCAGATCTTTCTTGGCCACAGCCGCGACGTCGCCACGGAAGCCCTGCGGCTGTCCGGTCGGCTCATTGCGCAGCGCTGCCGAGAGCACCGAGATATTCAGTTCAAGCCCGATCAGATGATACGGCTTGTACATCGCCGCATACCGGCCGGAGGAATCCGTCTTCAGTCCGTACTGGCGGAAGCAATCCGCCGCGTAATCGTTCGGCGCTTCCAGCACGACATAGACGCCCCAGCGCAAATCGCGAAACACCGGACGGCCGTCGCGCTCCAGCGACGAGACGACTTCCACCACACCGGATTTTTCCAGCACGCCGCCTTTGTCGCGCGGCCGCATCACATGCGGCAGATCGTCGACACCGCAGGGCGGAAACAACAGGCCGGTCGACGGCACATCGAGGCCGGTGGCGTTGGCGATGGCCGCCATCTCGATGGCGGACTTGGTGCCGTCCAGAAACGAGTTGAACATCTGCGGGTTCATGCCGGCGGACTGTGCCTCTGCGGCGGTCAGACCATAATGACCCCAGACCCCGGCGGGCGTCACGTCGTGGTAAATTGGCAGATACTTGGTGCCCTTGCCTGCGGCGACGACCTTGAATCCAGTGGCGCGGGCCCAGTCCACCATTTCGGCGGTCAGCGCAGGCTGATCGCCATAGGCGAGCGAATAGACCACACCCGCCTTGCGCGCCTCGTCGGCCAGCAATGGACCGGCCAGCACATCGGCTTCGACATTGACCATCACGATGTGCTTGCCTGCCGCAATCGCCGCGCGCGCATGACGAATGCCGACAGAGGGATTGCCGGTGGCCTCGACGATCACCTCGACATTGCCGCCGGTCGCAGCGGCCCCATCCTTGGTGAAAGTGGTGGCGGCGATCTGCGCATCGTCCCAGCCCACCGTGCGGCAGGCATCGCGCGCACGCTCGGGGTCGAGATCAACAATCACCGGCACTTCAAGGCCCGGCGTGTGCGGTACCTGAGAGAGGAACATCGAGCCGAATTTCCCGGCGCCGATCAGCGCCACACGCACGGGCTTTCCCGCCGCGCGGCGCTTTTCAAGAAGGTGATGCAGATTCATTATGAGTGTCCTGTGATCCCTCCCCCTTTGTGGGGAGGGTCGGCCGAGCGAAGCGGAGGCCGGGGTGGGGGCAAATGCGAGGTGTCGACTATACCCCCACCCGGCCCGTTGTTCGCTTCGCTCTCAACGTGCCACCCTCCCCGCAAGGGGGAGGGATAAGGAAGTATCGCGCCGTCTCGCTCATCAAAGGCGAGATAGATATATCCTATTCCGCCGCTTGACGATGGCTGCGCGCGTAGCGAACCAGCGCATCATCATCCACGGTCTGGATCGGCGTGAAGTCGCGGTGCGCGATGAATTCCGGCCGCGTCGGCGTGCGGATGTAGTTCGAAACCGAGTTCAGCGTCAGGTACACAATCTTGCGCGGATACGGCGTGATGTTGCCCGACGAGCCGTGCACCAGATTGCCGTGGAACATCAGCATGCCACCCGGCTTGCCGGTCGGTGCGACAATGCCGCCCTGCTTGACGAGGCGCGTCACGGTCTCCTCATCCAGCGTCCAGAGCGGATAAGACGTGGTCGCAAGATCGTGCGACGCCTTGAGGTCGCCGGCGTTCTGGCTTTTCGGCACCAGCATCAAAGGACCGTTGATCGGCATCACCTCATCGAGAAACACCGCGATGTTCATTGCGAGCGGCTGCGGCATGCCGTCGTCACGCTTCCAGGTGCCGTAGTCCTGATGCCATTGCCAGACGTCGCCGGTGAAGGCGGACTTCGCGTTGATCTTGTACTGATGCATGTAGACCTTCTCGCCGAAGACCTGCTCGACCGGCTCGATCATGCGCGGATGCGCGCCGAGCAGGCGAAACGCCTCATTATAAAGGTGCGCGGCAAAGGCGGTGCGCGGCGCGCCGCTCTTCTCGCGCCAGACCTCGGGGCGCTGCTCGTCATAGATCGACACGGCTTCGCGCCGCAGGACATCGACTTCCTCGGCATTGAAGAGTTCAGGCAGGAACAGCCAGCCTTCAGTGCGGAATTGCTCGAGCTGCTCGGGGGTCAATTTCATGATGGTCCTCCTAGGTTTGCTTCCCGGTTGCTTGTTTTCAGGGGCGCTTTTGCGCCCTCAGTCGTGGTCGGCGGCCCAGTTTCTTATGGTACACCGATATTGCATTCTGAATTCAGTATTCTAAACTCAGGATGCGGCTTGCACCCCACCCTGTCAAGCAGCAACCATGCTGCCGCGCAGCGATGATTCCGTTGGAGGAGAAGTGCTGGAGTCTCTGGCCCCGCCGAAAAGTCTGGTCGATCAGGTCTATGAGGTGATTCTCGATGCCCTGTGCGACGGCACGTTCAAGCCGGGCGAGCGCCTCACCCAGGAGAGCATCGCCGCGCGTCTGAATGTCTCGCGGCAACCGGTGACCCACGCGCTGGCGGTGTTGAAGGCGCAGGGCTTTCTTGCGCAGGGACGTCAGGGACTGACCGTCACTGCGGTCGATCCGGATTTCTTCGAGGCGATCTACCAGATCCGCTCGGCGGTCGAACCGCTCGCGGTCAAGCTGGCGACGCCGCGCCTGACCAAGGAATCGATCGCGCGCGGGCGCGCCCTAGTTGAAAACGGCCGCAAACTGGTCGCAGCAGGAGACAGCCGCGCCAGTCTTCAGGCCGACATGGACTTCCACTCATTCATCTACGATCTCTCCGGCAATCCCCTGATCGCCGAGACGATGCGGCTGCACTGGCGGCACCTGCGCCGCGCGATGGGCGAAGTGCTGCGCCATCCGGGCATGTCGATCAGCGTCTGGAAAGAACACGGCCGCATTCTCGAAGAAATGATCCGCGGCGACGGCGACGCGGCCGCCGAACTGATGCGCCGTCATCTGGTCGAAGCCTACGAGCGTGTCGGCAAGACGGGCACGACCAGATCGAAATCAACGTGACGTTTCGCTGGAGCGAAGCGTCATCAGCTATTTCCATTCAAATCGATCCGTTGGCTTCAGCCCGGACTTAAAACCATGGCGAAGGGCTTTAACAGCGGCTGAATCCCCCTTGAGATAGCCGTCGAAGAACAATAGCGCCCCGGCCACCACGGCGCTCGTATAACGAGTCTCCACTTCCGCCCCGTGAGCGTGCGGTCCGTGCTCCAGACCGGAGAACGCGTTGTGGCCGGCGCCGTCCAGAACGAGCAGATATTGATGGGGGATCGTCAGCACTTCATAGGGTATGGTCCGTTGTATCGGATCAAACTCCTCGTTGCCCGGTACGGCATTGCCATCCTCCGTGCCTGTGATGTGGAAGAGCGGGATGTCGATGTCGCGATAGAGCGCGGTCAGGTCGCCACCCTGAATGGGCATATTCGGGCTCATCACCAGGCCTGCCCTGACGCGAGGCTCCTTGAAGAACCATTGTCCGCCTGGGCCCATCCTTTGGCCGGCGGCGACCATCGTCGATACGCCGCCATAGGAATGGCCGGCCATTCCGACGCACTCCGGATCCAGGTGCCTCGCCAGCGGCCCCTCACGGTTCAGCCTTGCAAGCTCGCGCAGAACGAAAGGCACGTCCTGAAAGCGCGCGCGCGCGGCATCGGCATCCCACATCGCCTTACGAAGGGCCTGATAGACGTCCGGAAGAGACGTCGCGTGTTGCCAGACCGAGTTGTCCGTCGCTGGATGCTGGAGATGCAGGGCGACATATCCGCTTTCGGCCAGGCTTCGCCCGAGATACGGCATCGTCTCGCGCGTTCCGCCGATCCCGTGGGAAACAAGGATCAAGGGGTAAACACCATCGAGCGGGGCAGGAGCGTAGCTGCGGTAAGGCACCGCGCGTCCACGCGCTCGATCATGAAGGACGCCGTCTGTCACGCTGTATGCGCGAGCCGGATTCAAGGTTTGACTCCGTTCGTCAGACGCGCAAGAATTTGTGGTCGCAAGAACTTATGGTCGCAAGAGTTTCCGGCCGGCTCGTCTCGTCCATCGACTTGGCGGCCTGCGTTAGAGCAATCCCTAATACTATCCATAACCACGCCAATTTTTGACGGGTTCGTATTATGGTTGTCTTTGAAACAAGCGCTCACTATTACCGCTTTTTTGCGAATGAGTCACGCCGGGGCGGTTCTCCTCTCTACGAAAAGCTCTCGTTGGGAATTGCTGAGAGCCCGGAGCTGCAACATTTGGCGGCGGGCCGGAAAAGAGGTCAGCCAGCGGCCAACCTGATTTTCGGGGCGGTTCAGTATCTCCTGCTTGGGGACATTGATGATCCACTGAAGGATTACTATCCGAGCCTCGGTGGCAAGCGAGCCGCGGACGACAGGGCCTTCGATCTGTTCTCTGCTTTTTGCAAAGCCCACGAAGCCGAGCTTGCCGAGATCATTTCGAAACGCGCCACCAACACCAATGAAGTCGGACGCAGCGCCTTGCTGCTGCCGGCGTTCGATCTGCTCGCGCGCGAAACCGGCGCCCCTCTCGGACTCGTCGAGATCGGCTCGAGCGCTGGGCTCAATCTGAACTTTGACCGGTACGGGTATCGATACACGGACAAGAAAGGCACGCCGAAACTCGAAAGATGGACAGATGCGCAGCTTGTCCTTTCATGCGTACTGGAAGGATCTGCCATCCCCCCTTTGAGGCAGTTTCCACCGCCGGTTGGATCGCGTGTCGGCCTTGAGCTTTATCCAACGGATGGCAGGGACGCGAACGAACAGCGGTGGCTCAAGGCTCTCGTTTGGCCTGAGCGCCTCGATCGGCTTGCAAAGCTTGATGGCGCGCTGAAGGTTATCGTCGCGCATCCGCCGCGGATCAGAGGCGGCGACGCGGTGGCAAACCTGGCCAGCGCGCTGGCTGAAATTCCATCAAATCAAGCGCCGTGCGTCTATCATACGATCATGGGCTATCAGCTCAACGGCGATCAGCATACCAGCATCAACAACACGTTGTTCGCAGCGAGCAAGACGAAGCCTGTCTGGCGGATCACTGTCGAAGGCGAGGTCGCACATGCCAATCCGACAGAGACGTTCAACCCGCTCAAGGTCAGCAGGTATTTCAACGGAGAGCGGAGGGTCATAACGCTCGCGGTGTGCGATCCGCATGGGCTTTCGATGGAGTGGAAGTAGGCTTAGGCGAGGCTTTCGGCCCCTTTCTCTGGCGCCTGAAACTGTACGTCAGGACATGCGCCACCAGTTCCTCGTATTTGATCCCATGCATGGCGGCCGCGCGATAGACGGCCGACGCCGGGGCCATGTTGCAGGCGATGTTGACCTCTATGAATACGGTTCGCCGAGTAGTGGGATCATACCGGAAGTCAAACCGGGCATAGTCGAATGGCGAGACCTGCGCGGCCATGTCCGCGGTTGCCTTCAGCGCTTCCTTGGCTCCGGGGCCCTCATACGGAGCCGATGTATAGGTGTTGTTAAGCCCGCGCTTTCCTTCATTCGTCAGAACGTTGTCGCCGGGGCGGCCAGTTTCCTGGAATACGGCGAGCGAACCCGGAGGAAATCCCTCCACCACCGGAACCGTCAGATTGAGGCCCGGCACGAATTCTTCAGCGATGAAGTCACGGCCTTCGTGACGCGGATCTGAAATGGCTGTTAGCGCGCCGGGCCAGTCGGCCTCGCTGTCGACCTTGATCACCGCGTCGGAAGCGATTCCCCCACGCGGCTTGAGAATCCAGGAGCCGGCGAGGCGAAACCCGTTGCGATCGACATCACCAGGGTTGATGATTTGGTGACCAGCGACATCAAGCCCCGCGCTCACGGCCACCTGCTTGGCCAGCACCTTGTCCTCCGAGATCGCGCGGGTTGGCGCGGACGCTCCGAGGCAGGGCACGCCACGATAGGCGGCAATCGCCGGCGTCAACAGTTCGTGGCCATCGAAGATGGCGTGGGAGTGAATGGCGTACAGGAAATCGAAATCGAGAGGCCCGAACAGCACCGCATGTTCGCTCGCCGGCGTGACCCTGAAGCCGAGACTCCGGAGCGCATTGAGCAAGATGGCGTGATAGACAACGTGATAGCCAAACTTGGCTCTGCGTTCAGGGCTGGAGTCAAGGGCATGACGCGCCAGGAAGAGGACATGGGTGCCGGCGATCTCTTCCGGAGTCGGCTTCAATAGGCATTGCGATATCATCGGCTTGCCCTCGTTTCGACACTTGAGGATGACTCACAAACATTCTCGCGACAAGCGAGAAATCGACGCCAAGTCCAGAGTGATGGTCGATCGCCGCAGCCAGTGGTCTTGATAGACTAAACCGGCTCCAGTCCCAGCGCCTTGGCGCTCTCCATCCAGATCGGCAATTCTTGCTGATACAACGCATTGGTTTCCTTAAAGCCCAGCGCCGGTTCCAGCACGAAGGTCGCGAGAACTTCCTTCACTTTCGGATCGCTGTTCGCCGCCACGCAGAGCTGCGCCAGCCGGTCGACGATCGGCTGCGGCGTGGCCTTCGGCAGCGCCCAGCCGGTGAAGCCGCTCACGGTGAAGAACTTCGATGTCGCGCCCTGTTCAGGCAGGGTCTTGACGTTCGGGAGCGCGTCGACCTTCTTCGAATGCACAGCAAATACAGTGCCGCGATCGCTTTGCAGGACGGGTTGCGCAGCGGTGTAGCTGCCCATCGCGACATCGAGCGTGCCTTCCAGCAGCCCCGTCCACATCGGCGCTTCGCCCCGGTAGTGGACCGGTTCGATGTTGAGACCATACTGCTTGTTGAGTTCATTGATCGTCATGTGCGGCGCGGAGCCCGCGCTATAGGTGCCGAAATTCACCTTGCCGCTCTTGCGCGCGAAAGCGACGAAATCATCCAGCTTTTTGACGCCGGACTTCGGGCTCGCGACCAGCAGCAGCCCGGCGCCCGGAATGACACTGACAAGCGCCAGGTCTTTGTCCATGTCGTAGCCGGGGTTCTTCATCATCACCCTGTTCATCACATAGGTGGTCGAGATGGAGCAGAGGATGGTGTGGCCATCGGGCGCTGCGCGTGCGACTTCCGCCGCGCCGATGGAGCCAGAGGCGCCCGCCTTGTTTTCGACGACGACGGTCTGTCCCACCTGCTTGCCGATGAACTCGCCGAAGGCGCGCGCGAGCAGATCGGTTTGCCCTCCGGCCGGGTAGCTGCAAATCATGCGAATCTGGCGCGACGGCCACACGGCTTGGGCCGAGGCGCCACGCAAGAGGAAGGGCATCGCGGCAGTTGCCGTGCCGGCTGCAATAAAGTGACGACGGCTGAATTTCTCTGACATGGTCCCCTCCGTGGAATTTTTTCTGGAGGGTATCGCATCAATGGGGCTCTGCCACGCGCCAAAGACGAGACAGATTGGCGCATTGCGGAACGCGAATGCGTTGAAATCAAAGGCTGTTTGAAGAACTGACGGAGGTGGTAGCGAGAGAGGGAGTCGCTACGAATTCGGCAGCAAGCCGTTGAAATCACACGAACAGTCGCGCCAGATTTCAACAGTGCGATGTCACACACCTACATTGTAGCGCACCCCAGTGGTGGTGCAAGCCCGCGCAGTCCCAATACCACCATGCGATCTGACTACAGCGCGATTTCGCGCTGTACGTATTGAGGGATGCACGCTTACCCATCAGCTCGCTCATGCAAGCCGCAACCGCGACTTTTCGAGGGATTACGCGTTGTTCGAAACTGGCGGAGAACCGAGGGATTTTGTCCGATCTCCTGATTTTTCCGCCATTTTCACTCAGCAGCGATGCTGGTGGTGAATTGACGAATACGAATTTTCGCAAGGGCCTATGACCACGCGAGCCGGCTTGCCTCTGTGCAATTCCGGAATTCTACAAAAGATCACCTGCTATCAAGCTGGCAAGCTAGCAAACACGTTACGGGCGCAAGGATGGGATGTTAGTGAATTCCAGCTCGTGCGTTCCTGAACAATCTAGCATCGCGTTGATACAGGCACCTCGTCGGTGCGAAGGATCGTATGAGTTGCTGCCGGTTTGATGGACACCGAGATTAGGTGTTTGATGAAGCCGGAGGTAGCCATGGAGAGACGAAGGTTCACTCGAGAGTTCAAGCTTGAGGCGGTCAAGCTGGTCAGGGAGCGCGGGGTATCGGCAGCACAGGCTGCTCGTGACCTGGGCGTGCACGAGAACGTCCTTCGCAAGTGGGGCCAGGAGTTCGGCTCCGACCCGGTGCAGGCCTTTCCCGGCCATGGGCAAATGAAGCCCGCGCAGCAAGAGATCGAGCGGCTCAGGCGCGAGGTCAACAAACTCAAGGCTGAGCGGGCGGCACACGACCATACATTGGGTCAAAACCATGAAGTAAAGCGGTCCGGGGCGACGTCTGCTCGGATCATGGCTCAGGCGGATCGTGCCATGTGACGCCTGAGGATCGGCTTGAGCAGAACGAGCGCGCAGACCGCGGCCGTGATGTCCATCCCCGCCACGATGTACAGGACCGTGCTCCACGATCCCGTCGCCTCGGAGATAAGATTGCCGACTGGCACGAGCAGCGCGGCAATACCCTTCGAACAATAGAGGACGCCGTAGATGCTGCCAATATTCTTGGTGCCGAAGGCGTCACCCGACGTGGCGCTGAACAGGCTGTAGACTTCGCCCCAGGCGAGGAAAACCAGACCACTCAGGAGGATGAAGGCCCAAGGATTAGAGCCAAACGTGGCCAGCGCGATGATGCCGCAACCTTCGAGCATGAAGGCCACGAACATCGTGTTCTCGCGCCCGATATGATCGGAGATCCAGCCGAAGAGCGGCCGCGATATGCCGTTCATGATCCGGTCGAGCAGTAGTGCGAACGGGAGCGCCGCCATCACGACGAAGTAGAGATTGACCTTGGTGTCTTTGACCCCGAGGTCCTGGGACATGGGGCCAAGCTGCGCAACCGCCATGAGACCGCCGGTCACCGTTAAGATGAACATGACGAAAAGCAAATGGAAGACCGGCGTCTTGACGGCCTCAGCCAAGGTGTAGTCGCGCCGGCTTTGCACGAGCGTCTTTGAAGCTGTCGTCTCCCCCGCTCCCGGCGCTCGCAAGGCGAGCGAGGCGAGCATGATAATAACGCCTTGGATCAAGCCATACCAGAAGAACGCCGTCTGAAAGCCGCCGCCGGCGATCATATTGGCAATGGGAATGATGGTGAGAGCCGACCCGAAGCCGTAGGATCCGGCAGTGAGCCCGACCGCCAGCCCGCGCCGATCCGGAAACCATTTGATCGCATTGTTGATGCAAGTCGCATACACGCAACCGACGCCAATGCCCCCGACTGCGGCAGCGACATAGTATGCGCTCAGCGAAGTCGCATAAGAATCCAAGATCCAAGCCAGGCCGGTGAAAAAGCCGCCAATCAGCACAATGACGCGGGGCCCAAAGCGGTCAATTAGATAGCCTTCGAACGGCGTAAGCCAAGTTTGCACCAGCACGAAGATCGTGAATGCGGTCTGGATCGCCGCCCTTTGCCAGCCGAAGGTCTTCTGAATTTCCGGGACGAATAGCGTCCAGGCGTATTGGATGTTGGCGGCCGCGATCATGCAGACGACACCAAGGATGAGCTGCATCCATCGATAGCGCGTGCTGCGTGCGAGCAAGGCTGTCGGCGTGATTGTGTTTGACGTCACGACGCCCTCCCTAAATGACTAGGGACCGGCGTGAAGGTTAGCATTTTGCTCGGGTATGCGGAAGCCGAAAGTGGCGTTCGGGTCGCTTCCGATGCAGCGGCCACAGGCTGCCGCAGCATCCCGATAGATCATACCGACCGTTCCTGCCCGTACGTCCATCAGCCAGATTTTTCGCCGCGATTGCCATCAAGCCGAGCGCCCCCGAATTTCCCGCTGCTTGGGCGCCATTCATTCGGATGAGAAAGATTGATCGTGAAGTCGGCCAAGCCGAGCGTCGATAACAGCCATCGACGATGAGATGTCTATGGCTTGTCCTATACGGCAATCGTGCCGAGCTTGAATTGCAGATCATCTGCGAATCGTGCACCGTGGACGACGAAGCTCGCACCGGGGAGCGCCTCGAACGTCGCGGCGATCCGGATTGAAGTCGTGCGCCCAGGCGGCGCGGCCGCATTGGCGCGACGTGGGGGCCCTTCTCACTGACATCGCAGGGTTCACGTCTCTCGTAGAGACGAAGGCACCGTTGCCAAGATTATCGGTGACGCGCTTCACATTCTCTTCAATGCCCCCGGGGATCAACCCGACTATGCGACGCGCGCGATCGCTTGTGCCCGTGATCTGGATGCGTGGGCGCAGGATTTTCGCAAGCGCTGGAAAGCCAAAAGCGTAGATTTTGGAGTGACCCGCATCGACGTTCACGCCGGACCGGTTCTCGTGGGGAATTTTGGTGGCGGCCATTTCTTTGATTACACAGCGTATGGCGACACCATTATTACCGCCGCGCGCCTGGAGGCAGCGAACAAGCAGCTTGGTACGCGTATTTGTGTCAGCGCTGCCATCGCCGAAGGCGCCCGGGCTTTTAGGGGACGTCCCGTCGGGGGCTTGATGCTACGCGGTCGCGGCAATCCGCTTCGTGCATTCAATCCCTTGTCTAACGACGACGCCGAACAATCCTGGTTGAAAAAGTATGACGCGGCATTCGCACAGCTTGAGGCGGGAGATCCCGCTGCGATGTCAGCCTTTGCATCGCACATGGGGGCGCATTCGGAAGCGCCTTGACAAACTTCCATGTCAAACGATTGCTGAACGGAGCCAAGGGCGTATGCATTCCGCTGGATTAGGTAGACCATAAGCTTTCTGTCGCGATCGCACTGTCGAAGACCTGGCCACGAAACTTTACGATAGCACTGAACCAGAACGCCTCTTGTTTGTTGATCAAAAGAGTTACCCACAGGAGCGGTAGCATGACCGCAAGCGGGCGCGCAGACGAACAACTCCCGGTGATCGCACGCTTCGAGGTGTATCACCGCAACTACCTCGCGCCGGACGGTTCGATCAACCGGCAGCTCCCTGCCTTCGCCTCCGATACCCGTCTGCTCGTCGCGCTTTATCGGGCAATGGTGCTGGTCCGTGCCTTCGACCTCAAGGCTGTCGCGCTCCAACGCACCGGCCGGCTCGGCACCTACGCTGTCTCGCTTGGTCAAGAAGCGGTTTCCGTGGGCGTGGCCAGTGCCATGCGTGAGGAGGACGTTCTGCTGCCCTCCTATCGCGACAACGCCGCCTTGATCTGGCGCGGGGTCAAGCTGGAAGAAATCCTGCTGTTCTGGGGCGGCGACGAACGGGGCAATCACTTCTCGGGGCCGGTCCAGGATTTCGCATTCTGCATTCCCGTCGGATCGCAGGCCCCCCAAGCTGCGGGCGTTGCCTATGCCTTCAAGCTGCGCAAGGAGCCGCGCGTTGCCGTATGTCTGTTTGGCGATGGCGCCACCTCGAAGGGCGACGTCTGGGAAGCAATGAATTTTGCAGGTGTGCACAAGCTGCCGGTCGTATTCGTCGTCACCAACAATCAGTGGGCTATTTCTGTGCCGCTGCGGCTGCAGACTACATCCGAAACGCTGGCACAGAAGGCGATCGCCGCGGGTTTTATCGGCGAGCAGGTGGATGGCAACGACGTCGTGGCCATGCACGCAGCAGCCGAAGCCGCGATCGACGCAGCCCGAAATGGACAAGGCCCCCGCTTTATCGAGGCGGTTACCTACCGGCTCGGCGATCATACGACCGCGGATGACGCGGCACGTTACCGTCCGCCCGAAGAGGTCCAGGCGCGCTGGAAGGAGGAGCCGATCGCGCGGCTGAGATCATTTCTCGCAGGCCGGAACGCGTGGAGCAAGACCGAGGAGGAGCAGCTTGCCGCCGAATGCCAGCAGCGCATCGATGCAGCAGTCGAACGCTATTTGGCTGTGGAGCCACGGGCCCCCGAGACGATGTTCGATCATCTCTATGCCAAGCTGCCGAAGGCCTATGCCTCACAGCGTCGCGAACTCGAAGGGGGCGGCTGATGGCTGAAGTAACCCTGGTCGAAGCAGTCAACCTGGCGCTCGCCCGCGCGATGGAGGATGATCCCTCGGTCGTCGTGTTCGGCGAAGATGTTGGCATCAACGGCGGTGTCTTCCGCGCGACCGTCGGACTGCAGCAGCGTTTCGGATCGGAGCGCGTGTTCGATACGCCGCTTGCCGAACTCCTCATCAGTGGGCTCTGTGTCGGCATGGCGGCACAGGGCTTGAAGCCGGTCGGCGAGATCCAGTTCATGGGATTCATCTATCCCTGCATCGATCAGCTGGTGAACCACGCTTCACGGCTGCGCAACCGCACACAAGGGCGGCTCAGTTGTCCGATGGTCCTGCGCACCCCGCATGGCGGCGGGATTCGCGCTCCCGAGCATCACTCAGAGAGCACCGAGACCATGCTCACGCATATTCCGGGCCTGCGCGTGGTCATACCATCCTCGCCGGAGCGCGCTTACGGCCTGCTGCTCGCCGCCATCCGCGATCCCGATCCGGTTATCTTCCTGGAGCCGACACGCATCTACCGCGCAGCGAAAGGCGAAGTGGAAGACAACGGCGAGGCCTTGCCGCTCGATGTCGCCTTTGTTCTCAGGGAAGGACGGGACGTGACCCTGATCAGTTGGGGCGCGATGGTGAAGGAGACGTTGGCGGCTGCCGAGACGCTCGACGCCGAAGGCATCAGTGCAGAGGTTATCGACCTTGCCACTCTCAAGCCCTATGACGAAGATACCCTGCTCGGCTCGGTGGCAAAAACCGGACGCTGCGTGATCGTGCACGAGGCTGCACGCACCGGCGGCTTCGGCGCCGAAATCGCCGCACTCATTGCCGAGCGTGGGCTGACGTCCCTTCTCGCCCCAGTCACCCGCGTCACGGGTTACGATACGGTCATGCCGCTGCCGCGGCTTGAGCAGCATTATATACCGTCGGTCGGCCGTATTGTAGCCGCCGCGCGCAAGGCTAGCGAGTTCAGTTAAGACATGCGGGACGCGTCCCATGCGACAGTTCTTGTTGCCGGATCTTGGCGAGGGTCTCGAAGAGGCCGAAATCGTGACATGGCATGTGAACGAAGGGGATCACGTGGTTACGGATCAACCGCTCGTTTCCGTCGAGACCGACAAGGCCGTGGTCGAGGTGCCATCGCCACAGAGCGGTCGCATCGCGCACCTGTTTGGCGCCAAAGGTGACCTTGTGAAAGTTGGCACTCCCTTGGTCGAGTTTGCCGAGGGCGCGGAGCAGGATACTGGCACTGTGGTCGGTCAACTCGACACCAGCGAGAAGCGAGGTGTATCAACCAAAATCCCGACCGCGCCCGCGACAGGCCGAATGGTTCAGGTGCTTCCGGCAGTGCGCGCCCTCGCACGGAAGCTCGACGTCGATCTCAACGCTGTACAGGCCACTGGACCCGGCGGCACCATCACGCGGGCTGATATCGAGCGGGCCTCGAAAAGTCTCGCAGAGGCAGGACCGGCCGAGGCCTTGCGCGGGATGCGGCGCGCGATGGCCCAGCGTATGGCTGCAGCACATGCCGAAGTAGCTTCCGCCACGGTCACCGACGATGCCGATATCCACGAATGGCGAAAGGATGAAGATGCGAGTGTCCGGCTAATGCGCGCGATTGCGGCAGCCTGCAGGGCGGAGCCTGCGCTCAATGCCTGGTACAATTCCGGCGCAGACGCGCTGCGTCTGGTCCAGCGCATCGATATTGGCATCGCGATCGATACCGAGGGCGGCCTCATCGTGCCGGTTATGCGCAATGTCGCCGAGCGCGACGCAAGGGATCTGCGAGCCGGCCTCGACAGGCTGCGCACCGATGCGGTCGCGCGCTCAATTCCACCGGAAGAACTCCGGGGCGCGACCATTACGTTGTCGAATTTCGGTATGATCGGCGGCCGCTTCGCAAGTCTCGTGGTCGTACCACCGCAAGTGGCGATCGTCGGCGCCGGACGGATCGCCCAGTTGGTGGTGGCGCATCATGGCCAGCCGGCGGTCCGGCGCATGCTGCCGTTATCACTCACGTTCGATCATCGCGTTGTGACGGGCGGCGAGGCCGCTCGCTTTTTGGTGGCGCTAAGGTCGGATCTTGAGCGGGCATCATAGATCTGCGATGCGTGTGTGAGACGCTTCCGTCGGCCAAGCTAATTTCAGCCAAACGCGAAACTGCCTTTGTCATTTAGGCAACCGCGCTTCCGGAGAGGTTCAATTTACGACGTATGGAGCGATTTCAGCTCCACACAGACAACCCGGTGTGCAGCCATGGAGCCGGTCAAAGGCACCCGTCGTCAAACCATCTTGCCGACGATCGTCGTCATGTCCGCAGACGAGAAGGCTCGCAACGATTCGGTGCGGACGTTGCCGAGCGCGCCAAGACTCAAGCTAAGCGACATGGCGGAAGCCTCATCTGGCGCTTCGACGATTGTCACGACGTCATACCGTCCCTGCGTCCAGAAGATGTCCTTCACGGACACTCCAAACGTCTTCGCTAATTGCTTGAAGGCATCTGCCCGCTTTGGAGACTCCTTAGCATTGCGGATTCCTTGATCGGTGAACTTGGCAAGCACGACATACGTTACCATGGTCATCCTCCCTGGTTAGGACCCTGTGCAACCCGGCTTGAGCGGTTCTCTTAAATCTCAGCATATCACAGTTACGCGGCACAAACTTCAGTGCAAAATCCGAATGATATCAATGGTGCCATTGTGAGAATGATGCGCTCAGGGAATTAAAAAACCGGGAAATCAGAACACTACGCAATCAGCCGGCCACGACCTTCCGCACGCCCAGGCAGTCAGATGCGACATCGACTGACCTCGTGCGATCGTATCATTACCTGAGAAGAGCATCCGTTTTGGCGACGTCCTCCAGAACTTCGGTGAGACGATCCACTGCCCAGTCGACTTGTGATTCATCGATGATCAAGGGCGGAGCAAAGCGTATCGTGTTGCGGTGGGTATCCTTGGTCAGCACGCCCGCCCGCAACAGGCGCATGACCACGGCGCCCGCACTCGCAAAGTCGCGATCCAGTTCAACCCCGGCGAACAGACCGCGGCCTCGCACGTCGCGGATGATCGGGTTCTTGATCGAAGCGAGCCGATTGAGAAGATGGGTGCCGACAGTCGCAGCCCGCTCGATCAATCCCTCGTCAATCAGCGTTTCAAGAGCGGCCAATCCGACCGCAGCAGCGATTGGATTTCCACCGAACGTGCTGCCGTGATCTCCCGGCGTGAAAACCTTCATGACCTCGCGACGCGCAAGAAACAGCGACACCGGCAGGAGCCCGCCGCCGAGCGCCTTGCCGAGCATCAAACCATCAGGCTTTACTCCGTCATGCTGACAGGCAAGGAGGCGGCCTGTGCGTCCCAGGCCAGACTGAATCTCGTCGCAAAGCAGCAGCACGTTGTTTGCCCGGCAGATGCGCTCGGCTTCCGCCAGGTAACCCGGCGGCGGCACGTTGATGCCGCCTTCCCCCTGTATCGGCTCGACCAGAAAGGCCGCAGTATTCGGTGTGATTGCGGCCTTTAGTGCTGCTGCGTCACCGAATGAAACGAGTCTGAAGCCGGGCGGGAATGGCCCAAAACCATCGCGATACTGGGCAACGGACGAAAAACCAACGATAGAAATCGTCCGGCCGTGAAAGTTGCCCTCTGCTGCAATGATCTCGGCCTGACCGCCTGGCACGCCCTTGACCTTGTAGGCCCATTTGCGAGCGGCCTTGAGCGCAGTCTCCACCGCTTCCGCGCCACTGTTCATCGGCAGCGCCAGATCCATGCCGGTCAGGGTGCAGGCCCGCGCCAGGAAAAGCCCCAATCGATCACTGAAATAGGCGCGCGATATCGTGTCGAGCTGCCGGGCCTGTTCGGTCAGTGCCCGAACGAGACGCGGATGGCAATGGCCGAAGCTGGCCGCCGAGTACGCCCCCATCATATCGATGTAACGTCGCCCGCTCTCGTCCCACACAAAAATGCCGTTGCCGCGAACGATCGTGACCGGCAACGGCGCATAATTTCCTGCGCCGAAACGGGCTTCGAGGCTGGAGAGATCAGTCATGGTGCCACTCCCTTCGAATCCGGGCTGAAACACATCGCGCAGCACTGCTCGGCGCACCTCGAATGATCGCCCGACGGATTATGCAGGCGTCATCACGCGCGCCGGCGCCACATGCCCGACCGCCGAGATCTCATAGAGACGCGACACCATTGTGAGATCGCTGTTCATGCGCGCTCTTCCGGTTGGGTGCATCAACGCTAATGTAGGCAGAACCGCGCAAAAAAACAGGTACGCATATCTACAACAGGCGCCTGGCGTTTCGCACTTCTGCTATAATCAAACCATGACGATCGGGATCACCGGACCAGAGCGGCAAGCACCACGGCGGAACGTGGTGGTGGCGCTCCTTACTGCGGCTATCGCTGCAGCGATCAGCCTAATCCTGCTGGGGCTCACCGGTGCCATTCTGGTCAACTGGATGTGGTTTTCCGCGATCGGTTATTTGAACGTCTTTTGGATAACGATCGGTGCGAAAGCTGGCGTTTTTTTCACAGTCTTCGCTGCAACTGCCCTCATCATATGGGCAAACGCATGGCTCGCGCTTAACCTTGCCCGGCAGCGAGTCCAGTATCACGCTGACTTCAAACGGAAGCTCGCGGCCACTGCGACGCCATCCGATCTGCTCGAATTTCTGCGCGATCGGCTGCCATGGCCTCTCGCCATCGCTGTTGGCGCAGGACTTGTCGCTTTGCTGGTCGCGGCGGGAGAGGTCAGCAACTGGAGCGTTTTTCTGCAATTCCTCTATGGCGTGCCCTATGGCGCGAACGATCCGCTCTTCGATAAGGACATTGGATTCTATCTCTTTTCTTTGCCCGCTTATATCGCCGTCAAGAATTGGATGTTGCTCACGCTCTTCATAAGCGCGCTTTTTGCTGGACTGATCTATTGGGCGCACGGCGATATCGAATACCAAGTCCGGCAACGATCGATGTCGCCAACAGCGATTGCCCACGGCTCAGTGCTGCTCGGCTTCTTCTTTGCCGTGAAGGCATGGTCCTACAGTCTCGACCAATACCTGCTGCTCTACGGCGACAATGGGGTCGTGGTCGGTGCAAGCTACACTGCCGTCCACGTCGAGCTACCTGTCCTGTGGTTGCTGATCGGGCTTTCGACCATCGCAGCATTCGCCGCGTGGGCCAACCTGCGAGTGCGCACCTACCGGCTCCCAACCGCGGCGATGATTCTCGTCTTTAGCGCCGTTTTTCTATTGTCCGGCGTGGTCCCCGGATTGTTTCAGCGATTGCTCGTCAAACCGAACGAACTGGAATTGGAGCGCCCCTACATCGAACGCAACATCAAGCTGACCCGGGAGGCCTACAATCTTGACAAGATCGCGGCAAAGCCATTCCCGGCCGAACAGAACCTTACCTTCAAGGCGCTTGAATCCAACAAGGCGACTATCGACAATATACGACTGTGGGACTGGCGGCCGTTATCGGATACGTACGCGCAACTGCAGGAGATTCGCACTTACTACAAGCTTCACAATCTGGATGTAGATCGCTACTGGCTTGGCGGCACCTATCAAAGCGTGATGCTTTCGGCGCGTGAGCTTAAATCCTCGCTGCTGCCACCTAACGCACAGACGTGGGTCAACCTCCACCTCCTGTTTACCCACGGCAACGGCGCGGTGATGAGCCCGGTGACCCAAAAGAGCAGTGAGGGGCTCCCACTCTTGTATTTGCGCGATATTCCCCCAGTTGCGGATGGAGGCCCTGAAATCCGCGAGCCACGAATCTATTATGGGCAGGAGAAGAGCGACTACGTCATCGTTAAGGGAACTACGCCGGAATTCGATTATCCAAAGGGGAAAGACAACGTCTACGCAACCTATGACGGCGCCGGTGGCGTCCCCCTGTCGGGGATGGTGCGGAGAATCATTTTCGCCCACCACTTCAACGATATGAACCTGCTTCTCTCAAGCTACATCACCGACGACAGCCGAATAATGATCCGGCGCAATATTCAGGAGCGGGTACGCGCGATCACCCCATTCCTGCCCCTTGATCGTGACCCCTATCTGGTCATCAGCGAAGGGCGGATATTCTGGATGCAGGATGCCTATACGACGAGCGACTATTTTCCCTCTGCGCAGCCTGCGCCTGACCTCAATCTCAACTACATCCGCAATTCCGTGAAGATCGTCATCGATGCCTATAACGGCACGGTCGATTTCTATCTGACTGACTCGACGGATCCGATCGCCGCTACCTACCAGCGCATCTTCCCGGGATTGTTCAAGCCGCTTGCGGCCATGCCGGCAGATTTGCAAAGACATATTCGCTATCCGGAAGACCTCTTCCTGATTCAGGCGCGGCTTTATCAGGCCTACCACATGGAAGCGGCCGATGTTTTTTATAACCGCGAGGATCTTTGGCAATTTCCGCGCCAGCCGGACGGCGATGGTGGCGTGGCCTTGATGGTCCCTTACTACATCATCATGCGGCTACCCGGAGAAACGCAAGCCGAGTTCTTTATCATGATCCCCATGGTGCCAAGCCGCCGCGACAACATGATCGCATGGCTCGCAGCGCGCTGCGACGCGCCCGACTACGGCAAACTGATCGTCTATGAGTTTCCCAAGGAGAAGCTCGTCTACGGACCGTTCCAGATCGAGGCCCGGATTCATCAGAACACCGAGATCTCCCAGCAGATTTCGCTATGGAACCAGATGGGTTCGCGGGTGATCCGTGGAAATTTGCTTGTCATCCCAATCGAGAATTCGATCCTCTATGTATCCCCATTGTATTTGCGGGCGGAGCAAGGACACTTGCCGGAACTCAAGCGCGTGATCGCGGCCTATGGCGAAAACGTCGTCATGAAGGAGACGCTTGCCGAGGCCTTGTCGGCGCTATTCATAGAGGCTGGCACCGCGCAAACAACGCCGAGCGATGCAGCGAAATTGCCAAGCGCGGGCTCTGCGGTGAATCGAGCGCAGCAGGCGCTCGATCGCTACAATCAGGCAGTGGAGCGATTGAAATCCGGCGATTGGAAAGGGTTTGGCACGCAATTCGATGCAATGCGCGAGCTATTGGAAGAGATGAACCGACAATCTACCGGCCACTAGGATTCGAGCGGAGCGAGGCTTTGTCACATTACTTAGAATCAGGAGCGAATTTCTGATCGGTGGAGCAGTATCGAAGACAAACGGCGCGGGGAAGTGAAACAGGAGAGTTCCGTCCATGATCGAGGGGATCAGCGCAATCACACTGGCTACGCACGAAATGTCGCGAACTGTCCGATTCTACCGCGCGTTGGGGTTTGAGGTCCTGCATGGTGGCGAAGAGTCGTCATTCACCAGCTTTCGAGCAGGGACGAGCTATCTTAACCTCATCGCCCAGCCTGCAGAGCGGCGCTGGTCTTGGTGGGGACGCATTATCTTTTACGTCACCGATGTTGATACACTTTACGACCGTGCGCTCGCAGCAGGGTGCCAGCCAACGACCGCGCCCCGCGATGCCAAATGGGGAGAGCGCTTCTTCCACCTCACAGACCCTGACGGCCACGAACTCAGTTTCGCTCGGCCTTTGCTCCCGATTTAATAGCAACTCGAAGAAGCCTGCCATTCCAACAGGTGCTGGGAGTGCGTATGGCGCCGCGATGAACAGTGGTCGTGACCTTGCCCCCCCGGACTTAATCCAGTTTGAAGTTCGCTCTGGCCCATGACTGAAGCGCTCCCCGAAACTAGGCCAGCCAACGCTGGAATTTTCCGGGGTTAGGGCTCATTCGGCGGAAGCGCCGGTGAGCGGTTGATCAGCGATATCGGCGGCTTGT